>ERZ869921.252-NODE-252-length-36459-cov-8.523898_pt1 | contig 36459 bp, 53 predicted proteins | sample MGYA00579310_ERZ869921 | MGnify/ENA primary metagenome ERZ869921 (study PRJEB32216, sample SAMN09231816) | wastewater metagenome | place: USA: Maryland | collected 2016-06-21 | study: EMG produced TPA metagenomics assembly of the PRJNA472060 data set (Reclaimed... | reverse complement strand
TTGGGGTCTGGGCACGACAGCCAGTTTGGGAGTGGGGTTTCACCGGTGACAACCGTGCCTAGGGAATGAGGGTTGCCTTGTTCCATAGTGACGTAGATGCTATCACATGGCTGGGCGTTTGTGTCAATGGGGTTATGTGACCCATTGGGTTTTTGATTTTTGAAAAAATTTTCAGAGAGTCTGTGATACCGCCCTGCCAGCGACCCACCCGCTTCCGGCCCTCCCCCGCCCCCTCGAACCCAGCGCCGCGGGCGGACCGACCAGCGCGGCCGCGGATCCCCGCGGTCCAGCGGGTCCAGGGAATCACCGCCCAGCGGGTCCAGGTGATCCGCGGATCTGGGCGCTGCTGATCTGGCGCATGATCCCGGGATCCAGGTGATCCAGGGGAATCCTGGCCCAGCGGGTTAATACGATCCAGGGGGTCCAGGGTGATCCAGCGGGTCCAGGGAAATCCTGGCCCAGCGGGTTAATGCGATCCAGGGGGTCCAGGGAATTCCCGGGAAATCCTGGGGAAAGGCTGACCCAGTGGGTCAGGATGCCCGGTTTTGCGGGTGCTGGGGACAAAAAACCCTTTTCGCGCGCGCCCGACCCCTTGTTTTTTACGATTTTGAAAAGGCACTTATTTTCTGGATTTCCCAAAATGTACCCCTAGAACCAAAAGGGCCAACTGTCATCGGCGATCCAGTGACCCCCAGAACATCACCCAGCGGGTTAGGGTTTGTCCTGATCAAATAAATTCACCGTACCTGTTGACAATGATCACCCGCTGGGTTATATTTACATCACCGTAACCCGTAACCCTGAAAGGATCGCATCATGAATGCACCCGTCACCACCCCCGTTATCCTGTCCGCCCTGGTAGATCGATTGGCCGCGATCAAGGCCCAGCTGGCCGATCTGACCGCGGAAGAGAAAACCCTTAAAGCTGAATTGATCGCCGCGGGTTTGCCCGTGATCGAAGGATCCGCGCACCGCGCTGCTGTGTCCCTGTGCGCTGGCCGTGAATCGATCGACTGGGCAGCTGTCGCCGCTAAATTCAACCCGTCACGCCAGCTGATCACCGCGCATACTGTCACCGGTGCGCCCTATCACGTAATCCGCGTGTCCGCTAGGAAGGGGGCCTAATCATGCGACAGATCGAATACACCCGAAAGCCCAGCATCACGACAATCCGCGCCGCGGTGATCAAGGCGATCAACGCGGGGGAAACCTGGATCCAGCTGATCTGGGGTGAAAACCAGATCACACTTGAGAAAAGCCCCTACGGGGGATGGATCGGCTGGGGATGGATCGGCCGTAACGGGGGCCAGGATCTGGCCCAGGAAATCACCCGGATCGGAAGGGCCTAATCATGCGCACCAATAACCCCCTTTTGTCGGTGAAACTGAAAAACCGATTCACCCCCGCGCACCGTGTCGCCTTGAAAAATATCCGCGTCAACGGTGACCCCCGCGGATGCAGCGGGTTTATCTCCCTGGGTGACCGGATCGTGTACGTGAACACTGAACCCTGCGGATCCCTGGGGTACATGTACCGCACCGCCCAGCACCTGAAGGATTACACCGGCGGGTGCAATATGCGGGCGCGTGATCTGGACTCCCTGGTGAACGGGATCAATCAACTGCTGAAAGGGGCCTGATCATGATCGATGCTGAATTCATGCGGAAGCATTTCACCCTGGTGACCGTCACCGATAAACCCGCGCCCCAGGTGAACCCCCTGGACCCGGAAGATCTGCGGGAAATCCTGGCCGCGATCACTTCGGGCGCTGCCCGCCTGCGGGGGAACCGCTGCCAATTTTCCGACAATCGCGCCGCTCATTCCCTGGATCACGCTGCGGCCGTGATCCGTGAAGCCCTGGAAAGGATCGAACAATGACCGCTTACCATTTTGTCCCCGTGTCCGCCAATCGAAAAACCGGACCGATCCCTGTCACTTATTCTGAGCGGGCGACATGCCCGCCCAGCTGCCCGCATTATCGGGCGGACTGTTACGCGGAAGATTATTACACCCGGATGACCTGGGATAAGGTCCCCGCCCGCGGGGGATCCCTGGCGGATCTGTGCGCATCGATCACCGCGCTGCCCGCGGGCCAGATCTGGCGGATGAATGTCGCCGGTGATCTGCCTGGATCTGGCGAAGATCTGGACCCTGTCGCCCTGGGCGAAATTGTCCGCGCCAATATCGGCCGGAAGGGTTTCACATACACCCACAAGAAAAGCCCGGAAGCGATCGACTGGGTCCGGCATGCCAATGCCTGGGGGTTTACCGTGAATCTGTCCGCGGATGACGCGGGCGAAGCTGACACCCTGGCGGAAGCTGACGCGGGGCCAGTGTGCGCCATTGTCCCCCAGGACACCCCAGCGAAATCCTGGACCCCTGGCGGGCGGGTGATCATTGTCTGCCCCGCTCAAACCCGGGATGACGTGACATGCGCCAGCTGCGGACTGTGCGCGATCGCTGACCGGTCCGTGATCGTGGGCTTTCGCGCTCATGGGACCCGCGCCGCGGTGACTGACGCAAAAGCCCGCCGCGTTATCCCGATCGTGAAAGGTTGACATCATGGCCAAAAAACAGATTTTCGATCTGGTCCGCGCTGGCGGGGTCCGTGAGCCGGTCCAGTATTACCAGATCGTTTTTATGCGGGGATCTGACGCCTGGCGACTGGCCCTGCACCGTGAGCCGGTCCTGGCCGGGAAGGGTGACTGGATCGTGTCCGATCCCGTGAGCGGGTACCGTGTCGCCCGCGTCACCGCGTCATATAAGGGGGTCCCCGTGTCCTCCCGTGATCTGACCGTCACACAGGCCCGCGCCGCTGCCCTGGCTGATCTGGACCTGACTGTTGACCGTATCGGCCTGGATCGCTTTTCCGCGGTCCTGGGCGCTGCACAAAACCCGAAACCCGCTAACCCCCTGAAAGGATGAAATCATGCCCCTGGATCTGATGAAACTGCCCGCCGCGGAAGCGGAAGCCCTGGCTTATGCTGAGGGATTCACCGGGACCGCGCACCTGTTCGCCAGAATCGCGGACCTGCAAAAGGCCCTGGGCGAAGCTGTCGCCCAGATCGAACAGCTGGAAAGTGATCTTCGCGCTGCCCAGTTCGTGAACCGATATGAGCGGGCATTTCCGCGTGATCCTGAATGATCACGCTGTCCGTTTTTATCTCGCTGATCTTCGCCGCTGTCCGCGCCCTGCTGCTGCTGATCGCGTCACTGATCAAACCCTGAAACCCGCGCCCCAGGTGATCCCTGGGGCCTTTTTTGACCCTGGAAAGGATGACATCATGCCCGATACAAAACCCGCCCCCGCTGCCCTGCCCCAGTTCGCCCAGGATCTGGCCGCGCTGATCGATCGCCGCGGACTGGATGAAACCCGCGCCGCTGGCCTGCTGGGGGTCCCCCTGTTCACCCTGAGAAAATGGACCGCGGGGATCCGCGCCCCCAGCGCGGCCGCGGTCCGCCTGCTGGATGTCCTGGTGACCCTGGACACCCTGGCCCCCGCGCTGCTGGACGCGCTGACCCCGCCCGCCAGCGCCCCCAAGCGGCCCCGGGGACGACCGAAGGCCAAGGCTGACTAAGGCTCCCAACCAGCCAACGGGACCACTTTTTAAGGCATCGAACCAAACGATGAACTAAGGCTCCCAACCAACCAACGGGACCAATTTCTAAGCCATCGAACCAATCAACAGGAGTAAAAATGCGAACAGCACCCGATCACTACGAACGCCTCTATGGCGACCTTGGCCTGCACCCGCAGGACGCAGCTAAGTGGGTCTTTGCCTCTGGATGGAACTGCGCCATCGAGGAGATGATCCAGCGAGTCAACGCCATGCCCTTCGGCGCTGACACCAAAGCATCTTTTGCCGTGTACCTCGGCTCCATGATGCACATTGACCCCAACGAGATCGTGAAGGAGAAAATGCAATGACCGACCGTGAACTGATGCAGCAGGCGCTGCGGGCCGCAGAACAAGGCGCCACCGTATCCTGCATTTGCATCCTCCGCGCCGCGCTGGCAGAGCCTGTGCAGGAGCCTTTGGTTTCCTCTGATGGAACGTCAACGTGGATTGATGTGCCTCAACGTCCTGTCACTCCACAAGAGATGCAACCCTGCGCCGGACGCAACTGCGGCAGCACCAACCCAAACCTGCACTCGGCTGAGTGCTTTGAGGACTACGAAAAAGCAACGGGGATGGTTCGAGAGTACGTCATCGACTGTCCGCGATGCGGTCACTGTTGCCCGCAGTCCTGAAACCAAAAGGGCCTCCAAAAACTGGAGGCCCTTTTTCATTCCTCATCCATGCTGGGGTCATATCCCTTGACCAGCTTGCGCTCGTAGCCCTTCTCGATGGCATAGCGGTAGATGTAGTCGGCGTGGCGCTGCTTGGCCTTGATGACCTTCTCGCGGTAGCCCTTGAACATGGCAGGCAGACTCGGGTTGATGGCCCATGTGACCTTCTTCTTGTGCAACTCGTTCTCAAGCTGCACAACCCAGCCAGCCTGCTCCAGCACCAGCATGGCGTCCATGACTGCCTGATCCTTTTGCCAGTCGGTCTTGCCCTCCAGCGGCCTGCGGGCTGACTTCTTCAGGGTGCGCAGGTCGATCATCTGCACATCCCCACTGATCTGGATCACATGGTCAATGACCCACTGATCGAAGTCGTTCGTGATCGCACCACCCACCTCGCCCAGTGCATACCGATAGGCCGGGATGATGTACCCGCGCACCAGACTCACGACCCTGTGGACAACATCGACGCTGACCTGCGGGGCGAACGGTGACTCGATGATGTGGAACATGAGGATCAAGCGGCCAGCCAAGCCCTCCAGCTTGCCGAACGCCGTCATGTACTCGGTTCCCGAGTCCAGCACCCGCTCGTCCTGCTTGGCCTGCTCATACCACGCTTGGAACTCACGGAAGGCTGTGAATGCTTCTGTGGATAAGTGGTACGTCTGGGGTGGCAGCGCGTAGGTCAGGCGCAGGGTGTTCTCCCACGCTGCCGCGCTGGTCATGTACTCGGGGATCGGCTGACCCAGCTTGGTCTTGCTCCCGCGCAGCACAGCGGGTATAAATCGCTGCAACAGGCCATCCGCTGCGAGAGAGGCCAAGTTTTGCCTGAACACTTGAGGCTGGATGTTCCCGTAGATCGAAACCGCAAGGTTCTCACAGTAGATCGACCCAGCACCCACCCGGTCCATCTCGTAGTGTTCTGACTCGTAGCTGACAACCCACGCTGACCGATCCTCGCCGCTGGTCTTGTCTGTCAGCTTGCGCACCCATGAGTTCATCTCGTCAAGGTGGCACAGCAAACCACGGGGACGGTCTGCCGCTTGACGCACCAGCTTCTGACTCGTGATGTCGCTGACCGTGATCTTCAAGGGCACGGGCTGCGGGGGCATGTCGGGCACACTGGGGGCTTGATCTGCACCCAGCATGGCCTCGGGGCTGGCTGAGAATTCGAGGAATGCCTTTTTGGCGCTGGCGTAGGCCGCTTCCTTGCCTTCCCAGTCCAACAGTTCCTTGCCGTATCGGGGCCGATCCTCGGCTTCGATGTTCTTCAAGGGTGACAGCATCGGCCGAGAGCCGGGGGACTTCTTATCCGCTGGGTCACCGAGAGTCATGAGCCACAACACTGGCGGCACACGGAACCCCGGCATGAGTTCGAGCCGGATGCGGGCGTCAACGACCCCACAGACAGCGGCCAACCCAGCGAACAAAGGGACCAAAGGGTCGCAGCCCACGCTTTCGCTGATCTCAAGGGACCGCTGGCGCAGGATACCGGGCCACAGGTCCATGTTCATCTCGGGCGGCTTGGGACGCAAGCCGTCCACCACGTCCAGCGGGTCCATGACCGGCATGTCGATCTTGCTGAACAACTCAGAGGCATCAGGTAGGGGACGCTGCCACCCGTGCTGCTTGGCGATGTGGAACAGTGTCCCCAGCTTGACAGCGGTGGCCTTGTCAGGCCGGAAACTGACCCACTGCGTCAGGATTTCCCGCTCACCGGGGTACTTGAACTGCGCCGTGGACGACCACTCGTTCCACAGTTGCAGCGCCTGCTCAAGCTGATTGGTCTGGGTGCCTGCCCAGTGCAGGGCCATGCCGATGCTGACCCACTCGTCCCGGGTGCAGTCAGCGGGCACAGCATCGAGGGCTTGCCTGATCTCCTCCCATGAGGCGTCAACCGCGCCGTCCGTGCTGATCGTGCGCTCTTTGTCCTGTGCCAGCATCCCGTTCCACAGGTCCAGCAGTGCCTGCGGGATCATGGGCAGACGGGTCCAGTGGCCGCTGCCTGCCCAGTGGTAGGGCTGGCGTGTCTCGGGGTGAATCGACGGGGGCAGCACGTCCTGTACCGTGAGGCCGCTGACCGTGGCGCAGCGCAACTCGTAGGCGGTGATGCCGCTGTGCAGAATCTTTTTACTCGGCAGCGCAGCGCCGAAGGGCATCGCGTACAGCAGCTTGCCGTGCCCGGGCTTGCCCGAGTTGATCACCACAGCGTCAGGGGCACTGTACAGGGCTTGCAGGTCGATGCCGTGTTCAGCCAGCAGGCTGGTGGTCACCGTCCAGTTGTCGATGTCGAGGGCCATCGTGCCGCTGTACGCATGGGCGAGGCCGATGCCGAAGCCCGGGGGCAGATCGTTCTGGCTCTTGAGTGCGTTCTCGCGCAGATTCCAGCCGGGGGTGCGCGGACCCTTGGTGTTCGCTGGGATCGGGACAAGGCTCCAACCGTGCAGAATATAGGCGTCGACGGATGCAGGATGTGGTTGCACTGTCTGTGGTGCTGTCATATACTTTTCTCGCTGGTGATCGCAGTTGCCAGTTTTTTCACGGAAGTCTCCTTCAAGGGTGCCCCGGGGTTCACAAGACCCCGGGGCTTTTCTTTTTGGAAAAATTTTTGTGGCATGGATTGTATTGTTGCACAGATGTGCTACACTTTCAACATCGACACAGAAAATTTTCACCGTCATGACCTTCATCAACAAATCAGCGTACCTGACTGTCCGAGTGGCAGACAAGACGCGCACCAAGTTTCACGCGAAGGCCAAGAAGTTCGGGACACCGAGCGAGGTCTTACGTGAACTCATTGACGCTTTCATCGAAGATCGCGTCACCATCAACCCGCCTGTAACCGGTAATCCCAAGGAGAAACTTTATGTCCCTCGAAGCCAAAATTGAAGCCCTGACCCAAGCTGTCGTGGCCCTCACTGCGAAACTGGAGTCTGCCAATGTAGCAGCCCCAGCCCCCGTTGCACAAGCACCCGCACCTGTGGCAGCACCTGCTCCGGTTGCCGCGCCTGTGGCAGCCCCTGCTCCCGTGGCCGCTGCCCCAGCGATGCCAGCACCCCCGGCTTTCGTGGCTCCCGCTCCTGCGGCTGCACCGGTGGCCTCTGGTGCTCCGTTCACTGACGGTAAAGGTCTGATTGACTACGTGATGAATGCCTACAAGGCTCTCGGCCCTCAAAAGGGTGCTCAGATTCAGAACGTGCTGGTCGGTCTGGGTTACCAGAACATCAACGATGTCAAGCCCGAGCACTACGGCGCTCTGTTCGCTGGTGTGGAAGCACTCAAATGACCACCGAAAACCAACAACCCGAACCCGTGGAAGCCGAGCAGCAACCTGCGCCAGCACCGGCACAGGATGACAACGACTTCCCACTGGGTAAAGCCTGTGACCTGTCGGGTGAAGGCACCTGCGAGGCTTGCCAATGAGCGACCACGCCAAACTGTCCCCCTCGAAGCGCAGCCGCTGGGCCTTGTGTCCCGGCAGCATTCGAGAGGAGGCCAAGTACCCTGACACCGGTAGCGGCCCCGCTGCTGCCGATGGCACCCACAGCCACACGCTGCTGGAGCACTGCATCAAGAATGGTCTTCAGGGTAGTGCGTCCAACATGATTGGCATCAAGATGAAGGACCACGAAGGTGAGTTCGTCGTGGATGCTGACCGTGCTGCACGAGTGGATGTTGCCATCAATTACATCCGTGAGCGGTCCATGAACGGCATGTTCAAGGTGATTTCCGAGCAGAAGGTTGACCCCCAGCACCTGCTGGGTCGCAGCGATCTCTCGGGCACCGTGGACTGCCAGATCATCGGCCCTGACTGGATCGAGTTGATCGACTACAAAGACGGCATGGGTGTGGTGAGCGCAGAGGGCAACATGCAGCTTGAGCAGTACGCCTACGGGGTGCTGGCAGGCTACAAGCTACCCATCAACGTCGAGTACCCGTGCAAGACGATCCGCATGACCATCATCCAGCCCAAGCTGGCTCTGAAGGGCATGAAACCCATCACTTCGGCCGACCGCGATGTGCGTGACATGTTGACCAACATGAGTACAATCATCGTTCAAGCTGCTGCAACCGATGCACCGGATGCCCCGCTTGTCCCGGGCGAAAGTCAATGTAAATTCTGCCGCGCCAAAGGCTCTTGCGCCGCGCTGGCAGGTAACGTAATGAAGGAGGTAGGAATCATGTTCCAGCCAGTCGTAACCGAAAAGCTCGATGTCGCGCAGCAAAGTGCTGACAAAGACCCGGCCCAGATGGACGATGCCCAGATTCGTCAAATCATGGAAGCCGCACCCCTGATGCGCCAACTCCTCGAAGCAGTGGAAAAAGAAGCCCTGCGCCGTCTGGAAGCGGGCACTCCCATCCCCGGCCTCAAGCTGGTCCACGGTCGTGGCTCCCGCGCTTGGGCGCTGCCCGAGGAGGAGATGGCCGACAAGTTGGTGAAGATGGGTATCCCCAAGTCCGCAGTCTACGAAACCAAACTCGTCACACCCGCCAAGGCTGAGAAGCTGACGTGGGAAAAGCGTGACGGCACCAAGGTGTCCCTGACCGACCGCCAACTCAAGCGGATGGAGCAGGAGTACGTCACCAAGCTGGCTGGCAAGCTGACTGTGGTCCCTGAATCTGACAGCCGCCCCGCTGTCATCACGAATGCTGCACCGATGTTTAGTGCAGTAGAGGCAGCACCCGCTGCCGAATCCCTGCCCTCGTGGCTCTCGTAAACCGTAAGGAGTTAATCATGTCCGAAATCATTTTCCTGTCCAACGTCAGACTTTCGTTCCCCCACCTCGCCGAACCTCAAAAACAGGTCAACGAGCAGACTGGCAAAGAGCGCATCTCGTACAACTGCGAGTTCATCATGCCGCTGGATCACGCTGGCTTTGCCCAGTTCATGCAAAAGTACGGCGCGATGGCGCTGGAGAAGTGGAAGGAACACGCCCAGACTGTCATGGGCATGATCCAGAATGACCGCAAGCTGCGCTGCTTTGGTCGTGGCGAGGAGAAGGTCAACAAGAAGACCTTCCAGCCCTACGATGGCTACGCCGGTCATGTGTTCATCACCGCTGGTCGCGACTCGCAGCCGCAGATGATCCAAGCCGATGGCTCCCCCATCGACCCAGCCAACACGATGGCCTACCAGCAGCTTGCCCGCAAGATGTACGGTGGTTGCCGTGTCAACGCTGCCGTCAAGCCTTGGCTGCAAGAGAACAAGCACGGCCGTGGCATCCGCTGCGATCTGATTGCCGTGCAGTTTGCTGGTGACGACACCCCGTTTGGCGAAGGCGCTGTGGACGCATCGAACCTGTTCGGTGCTGTGGCTGGTGCTCCCGCTGGCATGTTTGGACAGCAGAACACGGGTACGCCCGGCATGGTCGGTGGTGGTAATCCTTACAACGCTGGTGGCGCACCCGCTATGCCTGCTGCACCGTTCCCCGGTGCTCCCGCTGGCCTGCCGCCCTTCATGATGGGTCAGCAGTAATCGAATCGGGGCCGCTGCCTCTGGGGGTTCCCGGGGGACCGGCCAGCGGCCCCACCTTTCCGAGTAATCGTAATGAGTAACGACTGGATTTTTGACTTGGAGACATATCCAAATGTCTTCACCGCTGCGTTTGAACACGCTGACGCGCCAATCAGACTCATGTTCGAGATCAGTGACTGGCGCAACGACTCACGCGAGATCATCGCGTTTCTTCAGCAACTCAAGGAAGCCAACGCCCGCATGATCGGGTTCAACAACCTTGGGTTCGATTACCCCGTCCTGCACACCCTGATCCGCATGGGTGTGAGTTCAGCACACACCCTTTACCAGAAGGCGATGGCGATCATCGGGTCGCAGGATGAAGACGGCAGCAAGTGGATGCACCTCGTCAAGCCGTCCGACCAATTTGTGACGCAGATCGACCTGTTCAAGATTCACCATTTCGACAACAAGGCCCGGGCCACCAGCCTCAAAGTGCTGGAGTTCAACATGCGCTCGGACACCATCGAGGACTTGCCATTCAAGGTGGGCACCACCCTGACCCGTGAGCAGATCGAAGTGCTCAAGCAGTACAACCAGCATGACGTGGCGCAGACCAAGGCGTTCTATCACAAGAGCCTCGACATGCTGCACTTCCGTGAAGAACTGACGCGCAAGTATGCCCGGGACTTCATGAACCACAACGACACCAAGATCGGCAAAGACTACTTTGTCATGAAGCTGGAGGAAGCCGGTGTCGCCTGCTACGACTATGGCGACAAGGGTCGCACACCCCGGCAGACCAAGCGCCCGGTGATTCACCTCAAGGACGCCATCCTGCCGTGGATCAACTTCGAGCAGCCCGAGTTCAACCGTGTGATGGGTTGGCTCAAGCAGCAGTCGATCACAGAAACCAAAGGGGTCTTCACTGACCTCACCGCAACCATCAATGGATTTACTTTTGTCTTCGGCCTTGGCGGCATCCACGGCTCAGTCGAGTCGGAAATCATCGAGTCGGATTCTGAACACGTCATCGTGGACCTCGATGTCACTTCTTACTATCCGAACTTGGCAATCACGAATGGGTTCCACCCGGCCCACCTTGGCAAAGAGTTTGTTGCCATCTACAAGTACCTGTTCGAGCAGCGCAAGTCATACCCCAAGAAGTCCGCAGAATCGGCCATGCTGAAGCTGGCGCTCAACGGTGTCTACGGCGACAGCAACAACCAGTTCAGCGTGTTCTACGACCCGCTGTTCACCATGAGCATCACGCTCAACGGGCAACTGCTGCTGTGCCTGCTGGCCGAAGGGTTGATGACGATCCCCGGGCTGCGTCTGATCCAAGTGAACACGGACGGCCTGACCGTGCGGGTGCCACGCAACATGAAGGTGCTGGTCGATCTGGCCCGCGCTGCATGGCAGGACCGCACCGGGTTGAACCTTGAGGAAGCCATCTACAAGGCCATGATGATCCGCGATGTCAACAACTACATCGGCGTGTTCGAGGATGGCAGCACCAAGCGCAAGGGTGCCTACGAGTGGAAGGCCCAGTGGCACCAGAACGCCGGTGGCCTTGTGATCCCCAAGGTGGCTGAGAAGGTGCTGGTCGAGGGTGCGCCGATCCGGCAGACCGTGCAGCAGTGGCCCGACATCATGGACTTCATGCTGCGCACCAAGGTGCCGCGCTCCAGCTATCTGGCAATCGAGTGGGACGGTCAGCAGCCCCAGCAGTTGCAGAACATCACGCGCTACTACATCGCTGAAGGCGGTGGTCGTCTGTTCAAGTGGATGCCGCCGCTCAAGGGTAAGACCGATTGGCGCAAGATCGGTGTTGAGTCGGGCTGGGGTGTCCAGCCTTGCAATGACATCAAGGAGGCGGGCAAGCTGCCTGTCGATTTTGATTATTACGTCCGCGAGGTCGAGAAACTTTGTTTGGGGTTGGCATGAAAGCAAGAGACATTCAAATCGGTGGTGACCACTACAAGAACATGGGCGTCGAGCCTTGGGATGTAGTGGACACATGGCCCATCGAGCAGCGCATCGGGTTCTACCGTGGCGGGGCGCTCAAATACGTGATGCGCATGGGCACCAAAGACGAGAACGCCCAAGAGATTCGCAAGGGTGCGCACTACCTGCAAAAGCTGGCCGAGGTGCTGCAAGAGCGCGATGACGATCTGAAACACCAACTCGATGCGGGGTGCCGAGGTGCTTGAAAAACAAATTGAAGCCAAGGTTTGCGATTACGCCAAGACCAAGGGTGTGCTGGCGTACAAGTTCACCAGCCCTGCCCGCGCCGCTGTGCCTGATCGTCTGTTCATCGGACCCGATGGGCGCATGTGGTTCTGCGAGTTTAAGCGTGAGGGTCAAGTACCCACGCCTGCGCAGTACCGGGAGCATGAGAGGCTGCGCCAGCAGATGGTCAACGTGTTCGTGATTGACAACGTGGTCGAGGGTAAGTTGATGATTGACGTGATGGTGATGGGTGTCGCATGAGCAATTCGACAGACCCAACAACACACACGGCACACCAGCGTCATCACTGCACATGGTGTTGGCAGATTATTGAACCCGGTGAGCGGTATAGACGATACCGATTTTTCGAATGGGGTGAGGCAGGCACCGTAAAAATGCACCCTGAGTGTTTTGACGCAATGCAAAATGCTGCGCGAGAAGAAGGTGGCTATATTGAATGGACACCGGGACAAGAACGCCCGGTGATTAAACATGCTAACCCCTGACCTGCTCCACGACTACCAGAAGAAGGCGGTCAATTTCCAATGCACCCATGCCAACTCGATGCTGTGGCTGGACATGGGTCTGGGCAAGACCGTCATCACGCTGACCAGCCTCGCGCACCTGATCAACACCGGCTTTCTGCGTGGCGTGATCATCGTGGCCCCGATCCGGGTTATCCGCCTGGTGTGGCGTCAGGAGGCTGCAAAATGGGAACACACCAAGCACCTCAAGTTCAGCATGGTGGCAGGCACCAAGGACCAGCGCACCCGCGCTCTCCTGCGCCCCGCTGACGTGTACATGATCAACTACGAAAACCTTGGCTGGCTGGCCGAAACGCTCCAGACCTACTTCGTCAAGAAGGATCGCCCGATGCCGTTCAACGGGATCATCTGGGACGAGATCAGCAAGATGAAGAACAGCGCCACGAACCGGGTCAAAGCGTTTCGCAAGATTGCGGACAAGTTCGACTGGACCACGGGCCTTACCGGGACACCTGCCAGCAATGGTTACAAAGACCTGCACGGCCAGTTCCTCGTGGTAGACCGGGGTGAGCGTCTGGGCACCAGCAAGACGGCTTTCCGCACCCGGTTCTACAAGAAGGTCGGGCCGTACAAAGAGGTGCCGTACGAGGACACCGAGGACACCATCAAGAAGCTGATCGGTGACATCACGCTGGAGATGTCGGCCGAGGACTACAACCCACTGCCCGATCTGATCGTGAACAACGTGGAGATCGAGATGCCCGACGAGTTGAGGGCCAAGTACGACCGGCTGGAAAAAGAGTTCTTCCTCGTGCTGGACAGCGGCAAGGAGGTCGAGGCGTTCAACCAAGCGGCCCTGACCAACAAGTGCCTCCAGTTCTCCAACGGTGCCATGTACCCGATTGCCGGGATGCCGCTGTGGGAGCCGGTGCATGACATGAAGCTGGACGCGCTGGAGGACATCATCGACGAAGCCCAAGGCTCACCGATCCTGTGCGCCTACGCCTACCGCAGCGATGCCGAGCGCATCATGACCCGGTTCAAAGACCTGCGTCCGATCAACCTGACCGAGTGTAAGAGCGAAGCGTCCCTGACCAATGCGATGCACCGGTGGAAGACTGGCGACTGCCAACTGATGATCGGCCACCCGGCCAGCATGGGTCACGGTATCGACGGCCTCCAGAAGAACGGCCACATCCTCGTGTGGTATGGCCTCAACTGGTCGCTGGACCTGTACGAGCAGTTCAACGCTCGGGTGCGCCGCCAAGGCCAAGGTGCCCCAGTCATGTGCCACCGCATCCTGATGCAAGACACACTCGATCAAGCGCAGGCACTGGCACTCGATGAGAAAGCATCAACCCAAGCTGGGCTGCGAAACGCAGTCAAGCAATATCGTCAATCCAAAGGAGTATGAACATGAGTTACAGCGAAGTTGAAATGAAAGTGGTGCAGTGGGGCGAGGCTCGTGGCATTGTGCAAAACGCCACCGCGATGTCGCAGGCCATCAAGACCCTCGAAGAAACCACTGAGTTACTGGACGCCATCAACAAGCAAAACCGCGACGAGATCAAGGATGCCGTGGGTGACATCGTGGTGACCCTGATCATGGTCTGCGCGGTGCTGGACCTTGATCTGGTGTCGTGTCTCAAGGGTGCCTACGCCGAGATCAAGGACCGCAAAGGCTATCTCACAAAAGAAGGTGTGTTCGTCAAAGAAGTGTGATACACTTGTGTCACACCAACCACTGAAGGAGTAATCGTGATCCGTGAAACCGTAAACTGGCTCAAGAGTGTGTACAGCGTCCCTAGCGCCGAGGTGCTGGCGTTGCGCGAACTGGAGAACGCCAAGCGCAGCCTCCTTGAAGCCCAATCAACCCGTGAGTACGCCGACTCGATGTGCAAGTACCACGAGGCCCGCATCAAGCGCCTGACGGCCTATCTGCACACCGTCACGGAGGTCAAGCAGTGAACACATGGCCCTTTCCTCCCCCGGGCGGGCCTGTTCCGTGGACCCCACAGCAGGAACGCGAGTACCAGCGCCAGCAGCGCGAACAGATACCGGAGGCACCGTTTTGATTGATCCCAAGACCAAACGGGTGACGATCCCGGTGAGCAAGGACATCGACTTGATCCGCGACCGCTTGGCGCGAGATACCGGGATCACGATGTCCTACGCTCAGATTTTCAACTTCTTGATTCACTTCTACGTGGAGCGGGCCAACGAACCCAAGAGCAAGTGGAGGTCGTTGTCGTGAGGAAGCGTAGCAAGTACCGACCCAAGGGTGTCCGACCCGACACGATTGGGTACGTCATGGAAAGTCTGAAGCCGGTGGCTCACCACGAGAGCTACCTGCTGGACCTCAAGATCAAGAACAGCGAGGCGATGGTGGCGCTGATGCGCGGGTCGGCCACCAAGGGTGACATGGACACGCTGATCGCCATGTCCAACATCGTGGAAGCCCTATACCGCATCGGCTTTGGTTCGGAGTACAAAGACGTTGCGATTGACGGGCGCGAGGCCATCCTCAACATCGTGCATCGGGCAGTGACCACCAAGCGGTTTGTACCCACTGCCGAGCAGATCAAGGCGCTTCAGACCCTCATGGAACTGCATGATGCTCAGATGGACGTGATCACGATCAAGGACATGGAAAAGGCGCTGGCGCTGGCGACCAGCGAAATCATGCACAAACGAGCAACCGCTTTGCCGAAAGTCGAAGGAGTGCCTACATGAGATATTGCTGCGATGGGTTGTGTAACCAAGGCCGTGACTGCCCAGCACGAGTTGCCAAAGTGGGTCAGCGATACCCCAAGCACCCGCAAGCCTACCCGGACTCGATCTGGCGCAGACACCTCAAGGCGCTGGCCCGGTTCTTCCTGCTGGGTCTGATCGGCTGGTTGATCTGGGTGCCGCTGCTTTACTTGCTCTTGCGGGCGTAGAACAAGGTGCGGTCACCGAACAGGTAGAACCCCACGGCAGCGGCGAAGTTGTCCACTGAGGCGCTGTCCATGTTGTTCAGCTTGAGGGTGGCCCACGTCCCCAGCACGATGACGGCCACAGCGGGGCGCATCAGGCGCACAGCGGCCTCAACCCAAGGGTACGATGGGTTGGTGCCCCCGGCATCGTTCATCGCCTTGAACATGTCCAGATCAAGCTGACGCATCTTGACGTACTCGTCCACGTTCACCGGCTTGTAGGTGTCGGTTTGGATGAACCGACCGATCAGGGATTTCCCTAAGTCAACGGCCAGCGGGCCGAGGGCGGCGAGTATGGTCAACGGGTCCATCACCGGGTCAACCCTTGAGTGGTCACAACACGCAGAACCGCATTGACGACTGGGAGACAAAGCGCAATCACGGCGTAAAAGTTGGCCGGGACAAACGGTTGCAGAAGTCCAGTCCCTGATTCAAGTGCAGCCAGTGCGGCCACAACAGCGTTGACCCAAAGGGTCTTGGATTGCCACCACGGTTTCATGGATACTCCTTCTTGGGCAGTTGGAAGTGCGGACCGTCTTTGAACGTGCGCCAGTCTCCACCCCACTCGATTGGCACACCGACCTGCTTGGCCGCTTCCTTCATGGCTGCGGCGATCTTATGGTACAGCGGCCAGTCCCAACGCACCTCGTCATCCGCCCAAGCCCCGAGGTCCACCGCCTTGGCGAACCCATCGGCCCCGGGAATGTGGCGCGAGTTCATGGTCTGACTGGCCCCGGCTTCCACCAGCTTCTTCTGGCGCAGCGGATCGCGGACGCCTTCGAGCACGGTAAAGTCTACCGTGGTGATGTTGATGGCCCGCTCGACGACCTTGACCAGATCGGGATGGACACCCTTGAGTCGTGATTTGGATCGAACGCCAAGGGTGTACATGTCAGTTGCCTTTCCAGTGGCTCAGTAGAAACCCTACAAAGCCCGACACCGCTGACGCCACGGTCATGCCGAACCACAGGCCACCTTTGCCCTTGTTGGCGAGTTCCAGAAGCTGCTCAAGCTGGCGTTCCATCTTGTCCACCTTCTTGTCCATGTCCTGCACCTTTTGCCACAGGACGCCATATTTCACGGGATCAATTTCACCGTTCTGGAACTCCACCATCTTGCTTACTCCGTTACAAGCGAGTTTTGAATTTCAGCGGCCGGAGCAAGCATGTTCACAGCAGCAGGGGTGCGCAAGGCTTTCGACGCAGCCTTGCCAGTTTTCTTGAATGGATCAGCCAGCTTCTGACCTTTGGCTTGACGAGCCATTGCCTTCTCAAGCGCGGCTGCGGCAGACGCAGGGTCCAGCATCTCAGCGGCCAACTCAATTGCCAGCTTCTGATCCAGTTTGCCTTGCATCCGGCGCAGCAGATCGTTGGCGACCGTGGTCACGTTGTTGATGAAGTTGGGAGCGCGGACGCTGCCCATGACCTCGGTGCCCATCAAGTTCACGTCAGGACCAGCACCACGAGCGGCAGCGGCTTGCGCCTCTGCTTGACGGGCACGGGCCAGATCGGCGCGGACATCCTCGACGATCTTGAGTTGGTCGGGCGTGAGCACTTCAGACAGGCTCTCAAAGCGCGATTCGCCGGTGGCCCGCTTGATGGTGCCCGGGGCGTTTTCCAACGCACCAGCATACCCTGCGGCCCGCAGGCGGGCGGTTTCTTCACCCAACGCGGGTTTGAGTTTGCCTTCAAGGAACTGACCGACTTCCATCTGGTTGATCGGCTTGCTCTGAGCGGCAAAAGTTTCCCGGGCCGTGCGATAGGAAGGTGCCTTGCTCTCGGCCCAGTTGAGGAACTGGGCGCGGGTGCGACCGATGGCCTTAGCTTCAGCCGAGCCGATGCCGAACGTGGCCGGGTCTTTGATCAAGTCGTCGAAAGCCATCTTCATGGCGTGAAGACTGCTGCCAGGGTACTTGGCAACTTCGCCTGGGATCACGGTCTGACCCATTGGGCGACCGGCTTCATCGACGATGCTGGACGGCACGACCTGTGCAGGGCGGTTCTGACCGATCTGGAAAGGTTGACCCTTTTCAGCAGCCAGATCGCTGGCGCGGGCCAGCACTTTGTCCATCGAGGGGCGGTTCAGCAGTGACGCGAATGTGTCATCCGCTGCCACCATCGCGTTGTCAGAGATGCCGTACAACTGCTTGGCCGTGGCGCTTCGAGCAGCCTCGGCGGCTTTGAGTTCCGCCGGGGTCTTGCCGACCTGCTGCACAGCGGCAAGCTGCGCGGCCTTCTGGGTCTCGGCCCGCTCGTAGAACGGTGTCGGTGCAGTCTTGGCGGCAGATGCGCCCATTGCCGAGAACCGGGTGGCTCCCGCAGGTGCGGCAGCTTGCGCGGCCGTGGGCAGGCTACCCGGAACGATCTCGGATGGCTGGCGCAGGGCGTTGAGCACCTCGGGGCCACGACCTTCCACAGCAGTCAGGTACGCTGCCGACTTGGGGTCGAGAGCGTTGTAAACAGCACCCACACCCTTTGCGGCCAGCTTGACCGGAGCCTCGATGATGGGTGCGATGGGGCGCATCGGGTTGATCGCGGTGCCAGCCCGAGTCAGGGCAGCGCCGGTCTGCGTGGCACCCAGTTTGGTCGCGGCAGCACCGCCCCCGGTCAGCAGGGTGGACAGGTCAGCCGCAGCACCCACGGGGTCTTCGGCAAATGTGCGCTTGATGCCTTCGTAGCTGCCGTAGCGGTCCTTGTACATGCCACCGATGGCGTTGGCTGTCTGGACAGCCCGCTGCGTGGCTTCAGGGTTGGTGTCGAACTGGTCGATGAAGTTGACCACGCCCTGCGGCAGCGCGTTGCGCAGCGCCCCGGCACCAGCATCGAGGATGCCGGTGAGAGTCTGAACTGGGCTGGTCACGGCCTGCAAGACACCGCCGACAAATTTGCCAGCACTCTCGGGTACGTTTTTGACAGCCTCGACGGGCACCTCGGTCAGCGAGTAGCTGCGGCGCGGGCCGGGAATGTCGCCACTGGGGGCCGCAGGCGCGAACTGCGCGAAGGGGTTGGCGGCAGGCGCTTGCGGTTGCGCGGCGAACTGTGCAAACGGATTCTCTGCCATTTACTTCCCCTTGCCCAAAACCCGTGCTGCCGACCCAGCACCGAACACCGCATCGAACTGCTCGGCCGTACCCTGACCAGCTTTAAGTGCGCTGATTGCACCGGCCGGGATGTTCATGACCGATGCCGTTTTGCGCGGCTGCACAACCACAGGTTCGGTGGAAATGCCGGTACCTTCGAGTGCAGCAGCAGGAATCTGCTTGACCCGGGTGTTCCACGACTCGGCGCTTTTTTCGGCAGCGAGGCGAGACAAACGAGCCAGTTCGGCCAACGATTTTGCATCGTAGCTGAGTTGACCAGCCTTGGCCTTTTCCAAGAAGTCTCGGTCGGCGTTGGTGAAGCCCTGACCTGCGCCAAGGTTCGACGACTTGATCGCACCCAGCGTTGTCTCGGCCAACGAGGACACCAGCACCTCGGTGTTGCGAATCTTCTCGGAGTCGGTGCCACCGGCCAAGTTCAGTGCCTTGGCAATCTGCAAGCGGGCGTTGGCACCCGTGCCGGTGATCACTTTACCGGTTCCGATCAGGTCCATCACCCGGTCGGCCGTGGCCGCAGCTTCAGGAGCCTTTTCGGCCGCAGCCAGCTTGGCAGCATCAGACTCGGCGATCAGACCACCGAAACGCTCACCGTACTTCTTCTCGGTGCTGACGTTGACGTTGGTTGCACCAGCCTTGGCGATGCGGGACTTCTGAGCCTCGACCGCAGCGGGCAGCGGCACATTTTCAGTGAAATTTGCAGGCGCAATCGGTGCTCCGGTGATCCGGTTGTATCCTTGCCGCGCAACGCCGCCGCCGAGATTCATAGTTTCAAATTGCGGCAAAAGCTTATCTGCTTGAACCGCTACACCAGCCGCCCATTGGCGAATTGCCTCGGGGTTACCACCAAGCTGTTGAATCTGCGCCAGATCGTCAGACATATCAATGCCGTAACGTTGACCAAACGACGACAGAATTTGCGCTGCGTTTTGAGGATTGGCCAACACTTGCTGCGCAGCATTTTTTGTCAAGTCCACAGTGTCCTTGAACATCTTCATCTGATCAGCGCGTTGCTTTGACATTTGAGCGCCGACAGCAATGGCTTGCTTACCCAAACCGCGCTGCATCAATTCGGTTTGAAGTTGCCCCATATTGCCGCCAGCAGCTTTGTACGCAGCTTCTTCTTCACCCGCCAATCGCTGCTCACGCAGCGCGTTTTGAAGCTGAAGTTCTCCAAGTTGGCGCTGCTGTTCTTGTTGCGCCAGTCGGTTTTGTAACTGCTGACCTTGCATGAACCCTTGGTACACGCCTTGCGGCCCTTCGGTTGCCAACATGTTGAAGTTAAGTTGTGGCATATCGGCTCCTTAGAATTCCAGAGAACCCATGTACTCGCCCGAGTTTGGGTTAATCGAACCGTAACCAGCTTGCGGATTAAGCCAGTTTTGAATCGATGTGCCAGCACTGGACCATTGACCCGGCGTGATTTGACCCAGCGCACTACCAATAGCGCCGTACGTGGACCCACGGGCATTAGCGGCAGCAATACCAGCGTTTCCTGCGGTATATGCTTGGTTCAAAAGCGCATTGCCCACGTTTTGACCATAGTTTGCGCCAGTGGTACCCAGCGCATTTGCAGTCGTTTGACCAACACCTGCGAGGGATTGCAGCGGATTAAGCCGTGCTTCGCGCTCGGCTTGATACCGGTTGAAGGCATTTTGGTACTCTTGCGAAGCAAGGTCTTGACCGTAGCGTTGAACACCCTTGAGCGTGGCACCGGAAAGCAGGCCACCACGAGCAGCAGCGCCGCGCTCCAGCGCCTTCATACCCTCGGACATGCGAAAACCGTAACCGGGGTCGGCTTGGAATTGCTGCATCCCGAAAGGGGTGTAACTGGTTGCCAGCGGAACCAGCTTGTTAAGCGCCTGCTCACCAGCTTTAAGCCACGGTTGCTGTCGTGCCACGCCTTCTTCATACATTCGGCGTTGCAGGTCCAACGATGCTTGTGTTGCAGCACCTGTCTGACGCGAGGCTTCCTGTGCAGCTTCGGCTGCGGGGTTACCTTCGACGGCACCACCCAAAGCACCACCGATTGCGCCGCCAACAGGACCGCCGATCAGTGAACCCCCAATGGTTCCAAGTACAGATAAAAGTCCCATGATCCGCTCCTTATTGGGTCACTTCGCGTCCGCTGACGCGCATATTGATGGCGCTGGCGGTTCCAGCGATTGTACTAATGAAGTCGCCGGGATTCAAAACCTGACCCACCAGTTCGGGGAACATGTAGACCTCGGACGGCTGGAGCGTCTTGGTCTTGGTGATCAAGTTCTGGTTGCCAGCGGACCCGGCAGTCGTGACAAGGTTGACCGAGATCGTTGCAGCGGCGGCGCTGTAATTGGTCGCAGTGAACTTGTCGATGATGGTTGTCACGTTGGTGGCCGTGTACTGCGTGGTCTGCACGTTCTCGACGGTCTTGCCCGGGACTAGGTTTTTGACAGTGACTGCCATAGGGTTTCTCCTTATTCAAGTTCCAACGAGTTGTTGGAATCGTACTGCATCATCACCCAGTTCGTCCCATCGGACACAAGGGTAGCATTCGCTCCAGCCACAGCCTGCAAGATGGCGGTAGTCGCAGACCCACCGGCCAGCGGCACCACATTACTCGAAGCTGACACAAGGGTCTGGGCTTGGTAATTTTGGAAATGAAGCACCCGGCCAGTGTTGGCACTGGCAGTCGGCAGCGTCACCGTGCAGGACGAACCCGACTTGTTGTTGATCAGCCAAGTCTCACCAGCAGCCACCGTGAAGTTGGCGGTTTTGGTGACCGGGGCACCACCGGCACCGGAGATCACAGACGCCGGGGTGACGTTGGTCCAGTAGGTGCCGTTGTATTGCAGCAGGTCACTGGTCGCCAATGTACCCAACTGCACGTTGGAGTCGGTGCCACCCAGAGCCGAGGTGCTGCCAATGTTGACGAAGAACGACCCAGACCCGGCACCGGCGTTGATTACGGTACCCATCTGCAACTTGATGTTGGGGGCAACGGGTTTGACTTTGGTCAGCCCACCAGTAACCGGGTTGTACCAGATGTCGTCGTTGTCGGCCCACACCTCGCCGTAAACCGAGCCTGTAGTATTGATGCCACGCACTACACCCGAGGTCGTGATCCGACCAAACCCGTTGGTGGCAATCGGTTCGGTGGCGATGCCGAGAATCTGATCTGCCTCGGTGATGCCTGCGATGGTGGGGGCAAACGTGATCACACCCGATGCGCCCACAGTGCCGGTTTTGTACACGGCTTGCAGGTTGACATCGGAAATCGGCGCAGAGGCTTTGCCGTACCGGAAAAACTCCTCGCCCACCTGCTGAGTGATGTTGTTGTTCCCCATCTTGGCGTTGAACGCGCCAGTGGCAGAATCAAACCAGAACTGTCCCGCTGTCGTACCGATCCAAGGCGGCGCGGTGTCGAAGCCGAGGTAAGGCACCCAGTCAATGTTGACGGCCGACAAGCTGCCCAGTTCCGGCCGAATCGCGGACTCAAGCGCCTGAATCTGCTTGCGCAGTTCCGCAATCTGCTCGATGGTGCTCTCAGTCGATGGGCGCAGGTTCTCGCTGGCCTTGTCCACGATGACGTTGATCTCGTCAACCGTGAGCATCGGTGGGCCTTTTTGCACATCGTCCAGCGACACGCTGCTGCCACCAGTCAACTGGAACAGCGATAAGAAGAACATGTACCATTCACGTGACACCGTACCAGAGCGCGGGTCGATGAACGCGACTCGTGGTGGCGTGATTGGGACGTTCAACGGATTAGGCATTCGTCGGACTCACGATCAGTTCAGCGCCTACGATGGCGATCTTCACGGGGTCAGTACCCGACACCTCGTACACCCGGTCACGAATCTTCATGGTCATACCCAGACGCCGCCAGATAGCGCGGCGGTAGAACTCACCGATCTTGCCGATGCTGACCCAGTGTTCGCTGGACCATGTGTGACCGCCATCATCGCTCCAGCGCAGCATGACCTGCGGGTCGCTGCCTTGGCCGAGGTTCAGGCCCACACCGGTCTCCAGATCGAGTTGAAGGCTATGCTGCGCACTGCGCTTGAGGTTGTTCTGACCGGTTGGCAGCGCCCTCCACGACCGCAGCCACTTCTGGATGCTGCCGTTGTCCGAAAAGTCGTCAAGGTCAAAGGCGTAGATATTGGCGTTCTGGTAGTCGCCCACCAGCACCTCGCTGTTGAAGAACACTTGGCAGTTGCTGCGGTGGCGGGTGAACTCGCCGTTGGCGAATCCGGCCCGCTCATGCCACGCCTGAGTCGCCACATCGTAGACCCATGTGGCGTTGGCGCTGGGGAAAATCAGCACGTAGAAGCTGTGGCCGTCCTGCTGGTAGGTGTACCCGATGGCGTCCGACAGGTTGCCGTACTGCTGGATTTGCCACTCGATTGCGTGGGTCGAGATGCGTTGACCCGTGTAGCCGTTGGCTCGGTAGACGATACCCTGACCCCGTGCGTCCTGACCCAACCAGAACAGACCGTTGTCCATCTTGGCGATGGAGTACGCAGCCACGCAACCCAACTCATTGAATGCTCCTTGGATGCGGGAAAGAGGGAAGTCAGCGTTGCCGCTGTTGTACCAGACCTCGACCGAGTTGGTGCCGTAGACCCACACCTCGCGGTGGTCCACGATGATGCCAACCACGCCGTCTGGGGAGCCTTCGGCCGAGGCAAAATCCAACGGGTCCACGCTGGTGCCGTCGAGCAGGCTCGTAATCCAAATCTTCTGGCTGTTCGGCTCGTTGAACACGAAGTAGCCGTCCAGATAGCCCACGGTCACAGCGCCCGGAAAGTCGCTGTCTGTGATCTGCTGGAACACGTTGGTCTGGGCATTGTAGATGTAGCTGGGGCCGTTGCAGGCCACGAACAACTGGGTGCCGTTGTCAGCCATGCTGACCGGACCATCGACGCCCGACACTGTGCCCAGAGTGGTCACGGTGTAGTTCGGGGTGACCTTGTACAACTTGTCCCGGCTGACCACGTACATATTGCCGCCATAGGACCACAGACCACGGATCGGCCCAAGGCCCACCGATACCTTGAACTTGAGGCCCGGGGCGCGGTTCAGAAACGCAGGCTCCTTGCCACCCTCGGGAATGATCTCGGGGAACAGGTTGACCATGCGGGCATCCGCAGCGTTGACACTGCGGGCCACATAGGTAGAGCCAAGAATGGGTGTCTTCATCAGAAGTTCCCAGCGTAGATGTTGAACCGCTGCTTGTTCGCCACGACACCGTAGGGCAGGCTCATAATATCGTTCGGGTTGTTGATGCGCTTCAAGTTGCGCTTGCTGGTCATAGCGATGCGCTGAACCTGCGGCGACGGCTCAACACCGAACTCAGGGGCGATTTCCATCGCCAAGTTGTAGGTGAAGGCCCGCATGTACCCGGGCGGGAAGTGCAACTGGGTCGCCAGCACAGCAGGCTGCGACAACTCCTGCACCGAGATGAAGTGCCATTCCAAGACCTGCGTGGGCTTGGGGTAAATGAACATCTCGACATCGGGGAATGTCTCGTTGATGAAGATGACCTGCGGGAAGGTGGACGTGGCCGTCTTGACCGCAATCCCGTTGTACTGGTCTTGGTTGATGAACTTGATGCCATACGACACGCCGCTGGGAGCGCGGTAGTAGGTGGCGTCATCGAGCAGCACGGGGCGGTTGCCCACAAAGTCACCAGTAGGACCAAGGGTGCGGCGAATCTCGCCTGCGGGCCAACTGAAAACTTGATCTTGGGTGGCGTAGACCGACAACCGCTCGGTGTTCCACGAGTCGATCATCTGGTTCATCGCCAGAAGCGCGTCTTGACTGGTCGCCGCAGACGGTGTTTCGCCTTCAGCCAGCACACCCAGCAGTCGGAGTGCGCGGTTAATTTGATCGCCTGCGGTCGTAGCCATATCAGCTTCCTTCGGATTCGTCGCTTGCCGAAGTCAGAAAGTCTGGAACTTCGTTGGGCTGTTCGACGGGTTGTTGGGTCACTTTGCGAGTCAGCTTGTTGCGCTTGGCGGGTGCTTGCTCGACAGGTGCCGCTTCTGTCGGTTGTTCGACGGGCGTGTCAGGATTGTATCGCGTCCAGCCATTTTTTTCATCCATCTCGATCTCTTGCGGATGGATTGCAACTTTGGCACCGTGAACAGGATGTACGAGGACTACGTTCATGTGAAATCTCCATGTGAAAACGGGGCCGAAGCCCCGTTTCGTTTTTGCTGCGATCAGGAAATGCGATACAGCGTCCAAGCACCGTCACCGGTCTTGCGGGCACGGAAGTGAGCCGAAGTAGCTTCAGTCACGACCATGTTGCCGACCAGCGTCCAGCCCGTTGCCGTAGCCACGGTCACATCGTCAGTCGTCGCATCAGCGTTGATGACGTAGAAGTCAAACGCAGCGTTCACCTTGACAGCGTTGGGAATGCCAGCTTCCAGATCGGCCACGGTGGGCAGAGTCAGGTTGCCGGCAGTGCCGTTGAAAGTGAACAGACCGTTTGCCAGTTGAGCAGCCGTTGCGGTTGCAGCACCGGTCAAAGCCGTGGGAGCGCCTTGAACCAGCAGTTGTGCCTCAGACACGTTGCCAGCGCCGATTTGATAACCACCACCACCATTAGGAATAGCCATGATATTTTCCTTTGAAAAATTGAGTTCAGAAAAGAGGGGCCGAAGCCCCTCGGTTCAGATCAGCCCCACATGCGGCAGGCCATCTGCGGACGGATCGTGTTGTAGCCGTACAGAACGTCAACACGGCAGGGCATCCGGTCGTTGTTGATGTCGTACTGGCGAACCACACGCAGGCTGATGCCGTTGTGAACGGCACGGCTTGCCATGTCCACACCTTGCGGCAGGAGCAGGTCAGCGGTGGCGAACGCGATGGCGTCACGGTGGTAAGCGAGGTTTTGAGCGTAGGTACCGCCGGAAGCGCCGACGAAGGTCACAGACTTGCTGTTACCCGGCAGGCTCACGACAGTCGCCAGAGCGTTGCTGCCGGAGTACATCGGGGCAACAGTAATGTTGCCTTCACCGCTGGAACCCAGAGTCACGTCAGCAGTGGCGACGAACTGGAACAGTGCGCCGGTGGACTCGCGGGTCTGGGGGTTGGCAGCGAAGCAGCCGTCCACGGTGAACACGTCACCAGCCTTCACGGTGGCACCGTTACCAGCGCCGGTGATGGCGATGGTGGTAGCACCTTCGGTCGTCACAGCAGCAGAGGTCGAGCCGCCAGTAGCGGTACGGGTGCCCACGGTGAACGCCTTGATGGACTGGCTCATGTTCACTTCGTCGTAACCCAGAACCTGCTCACCCATCATGCCGTTTTTAAACTGGCGGGAGATCACGTCTTGGGGGTTGAAGAAGCCGGACAGGCCGTTGACCAGCGCAGCGTTGGCAGCGGGGTTCACGGTCAAGAAGCGCGGGGCCATCGTGGCAGCGTTCTCGTTCAGCTTCTGCTGGGCTTGCAGCATTACCAGAGCGGTGCTGGGGGCCGAGCCGGGGGTGCCGACAGAGTTGCCGATCTGCTTGAATGCGTTGGCAACGTCAGCGTCCACGGTGGAGGCCAACTGGCTGATACGAGGCTTCAGAACACGCTCTGCGAAGTCGTCCAACTGCATGGTCAGTTCGGCAGAGGTGAAGTTGATGCCAACGTGCTTCTGCGAGGCCACAGTCAGGGTGGTGTACTGTTCGTTGTCGTCCTGTGCTTGCAGGGCGGCACCGTCAGTCACCAGAGCGCGGTCGGGCAGACGGATACGCAGGGTAGAACCGATCTTGGCACCTTCGACAGCGAAGCTGTCGTCGTACTGACGGTTCACGTTGCGGGTGATCACGAGGTTGTTCTCCAGAATTTCCAGAGATTTGCGCGTGATCATGTCAATGGTAAGAAGGCTGTTTGCCATGATTGAAATGTCCTATTTAACGGTTGCGGAGTGCCTTTGCCTTGGCGATTTGTCGTTGGCGCTCGGCCGCGATCCACTCCGATGCACTCATGGTCTGGGTAGACCGAGGATCAGTGGTGTCAGTGACACCGGGGTTCACAGCGCGGGCGCTCACCGGGCGAATCGGTTCGGGCGCAGACGTTGTTTTCTTCTGGGGAGGTTCGGCACCAAGTTTGGCTTCGATCTTCCCAATCTCACGCGCTTGCAGGAGCGGCGACAGACGCGAGATGCGATCAGCTTCTTTCGGGTTGCTGCCCAGCCAGTAGGCCAGATCAGGTCCGAGGTCGGACGCCTTGATTGTCTCAGCCATCACATCGGTGACTCGAAGCTGGGGGTTGTAGGCGACTTGCTCGAAGTCGTCATACTTGCCACGGGCTTCTTCCTCACGCTCTGCGTAGGCGTCTTCCAACTGGGCGCGTTGCTTTTGGAGTTCTCGCTGCGCAATCAGTTCTTCGGCTTTTCTGACGGCCAATGCTTCCGCATAGGCTTCAGGGGACTCAAACTGGTCCGCTGGCGGGAGTTCCGCTGGCACCGACTGCCGCGCTTGCATTTCTGCTTGCTTGGCTTGCTGCTCACGTTCCCACTTACGTTGCTCTCTTGCGAGGCGTTTGCCGATCATCGCATCGAGTTCAGCTTGGGAAAACTTTTTCTCCTCATGCTGCTCGTTGTTCTGGTCAGCGACTTCCGGCGCATTTTGTGCCTGATCCGTGGTGGCCGTCACCTCGGGGGCTTGCGCGGAGTCTACTTCCGCTAGGTTTTGGACTTCATCAGTCATTTGTAACTCATGTGAGTTCCCGGTCTACTGGGCCGGTACAGTGGGTTTATCTTACAGCAGATTACTTTGACTGTGCAACAGATGCTTCATAGGCCGCGATTGCGGCGGTTGTGTGAATTACCTTACAAATGGCCTGCACACGAGCGTCCTCACCAGAATAGTCATTGCCGGGGGCAATGACATGGCGGTGAAAGCTGCAACTGATCTGTGTGCCGTCTTCCATAACTGCGGTCTTGACGCGAACTTGTACGGCACCTAATTCGACCACTTCAATGCGATCAACTACGGTTACTTTTTCCAGCATCATGCTTTCCTTTCTTGCCCAAGAGTCCACTTGGGGTTTGGTTTAACAATCGGTTGCGCAAGCGAATTCAGACATGGTTTTCAAATGCTCAAACTCTGCGCGTTTAATACAACGGATGCACAACACCAGCGTTGTCTTTCCAACAAATCTTTCCTGTCGCTGGATCATGCACCAGAGAGTTAATTGGCGCGCTTCCGGTAAAGAACGCTTGGAAAATCATCGCATCTGGGACATTCTGGAACTGGATGCCGCCGTTGGTTGCAGACTTTTGGATGGTTCTGTTTACCGCTGATTTGTTGGCCAAGTTAGTTGTTGGAGTTACACCGTCATCGCCGGAAATGTTAATTCGAATGTCGCCAAGTGTGCTGATAACTGCGCCTTCAATGATGAATGGCCATCCAACATCAACGTTGTCGCTCATGATGCTGCCGTTACCAATTCCCGTAAATGCTATCCCCAACCAAATCGGGGACACGTTTGTGGGGCCGCCAGTCCAACGTAGATCAAACCCATAACACTGGCGCATGAATGCGACATACTTGTCACCAGTTTCAAGATGCCCGTTAAATTTGAAGTTCACAACACCATCCCAATCGGTTGATGTTGCGGGGCTTCCGGTCAAGTACACGTTTTCACATACGATACCAAATGCGTTTCGGACAAACAAACACGAACGAGAGGTTGAAGTCGAGTTCAGAGTGCTTGCACCAGAAACTGTAATCATTGACATTGACACAATCGAGTTGTCAATGGTTGTGTATGGCGACGCAATCGCCCATTGCGTGTTGTACGGATTCAAAGCCAACGGTGTATCGGCAATCAAATACACGTTGTCATAATGGTGAATTTCAGCGGCGCAGTTATAGAGCGCGACGCTACCGTAATTGTTGTTTGCCGTGTCGTCATGCACCATGTGAACATACACGTTTCGCACCGTGACAAACTGAGCATACTGGCTGACCGTAGATCGCGCAGTAAGAATACCAACAGTGGCTGGATTGGTTAACGTGCCAGTCGCAGACTCAATTCCTAAGTCCTCGATGGTGATGAACTGAGAACCCGTGCAATCAATAGCAACGCCACCAGTGTTTGCTTGAATGATTGACCCATTTCCGCCAATACCCCAGCCCTCACCAAACAATTTTTGGTATCCACCTGCCCTGTTGGTGAAGTTAATCGCCGATTCAATTCGATACCGACCACCGGGAACAAACACATCTCGTCCGGTAGCAAGAGCTGCGTTGAACGCGCTGGTGCAATCGTAGGTTGAAGTCACGTTGCGAATGGCTGCGTGTTCTGATTGAGGAATGTAGTCAAGAACATTGACAACGCTCCCATCAATCATTGAAAAAGTTGTTTTGGTAAGTGCCATGATTTTTGCTCAAGTCATGTATGTGATTGTGAGGCACAGATCGCACTGCGCACCGACAGGAACTTGCGTGTTTGCACCGTTAAGCTCTTGCCACAGAAGAACTTCAGATGTTCCGTAATCCATGTTGGCAACAACCTTTGCGCCAGCAGTGACGGCCATTCCAGCAAAACCAACAGCGCCAGCATATTTTTCTGGGAAGTTGCCAAACGCTGTAAACGGAAGGTCAGTGACTTTCATGTTTCCTACCATTGTGCCAATGCCTGTGATTGCCACATAACACCAAGCTGTTACTATTCTGCCGACTTTGATGTAACGCCCAGGCCTAAAAAAATAACCTGCGGCAACACCACTTGTGGTTCCTGCGATCACAGGAGTCCAAGTACCTTCTTCATAGTCAGCCAGCAACTCGCTTGTGCCTGTGCCCGGTGTGGCGGAAAAATCAACACCTTGTCCACTCGCAACAATTAAATTACCCGTGCTGAGTGTTAATTGCGTCGCGCTGATTGCGCGGCCTGCTGTTAAATCGGCAACGCTGACCTGTTTGGTTACACCGCCTTGAACTATCGGCAAAACCTCAGTGCCCGCAAGCGGGGTTGTGGATGCGGTTAGCGCGGAGATTTTGGTATCGGCCATGATGAGTCCTTAAACGTAGTTGACTTCAATTGACGAAGTAACCGGAGGTGCTTCTGAAAATGTAAGAACAGCCCCAGCAACGGCGTACGTGTTCTTTTGCTGATACACCCCGTTGATATACACGTTGGTTGAATTTTCACTTGATGGGGAACTTGCCAATGTAAACGCAACCGTGCTGCCATTTCCTGCGAAGTTCGCAATAATTGCGGTTGCGTTGAAGCTGCTGCCCACATTGTCATACGTGGCAATCGTGACATCTGCGCTTGTCTTCAAGACAAACTTGTACAGTTGTAGCGCATTCCAGATTTCACCACCAGCGGGCACCCGGCCAGCAGCATCCAACACAATAGGATTGGTGTGTGCTGTATTGCCTGTGCTCGATGTGTACGTAGCCAGTGGTGTTGTTGTGCCAGCCTCGTAGGTGTAAATCTTGCCACCAGAGAGCACGTTGCCGTTGTTGTCAAAAAACTGAGCACCAACGCCGCCAAAGATTGAAAGTGATACAGCGGGCATGTGTTACTCCAGCAAAATCAAGCCGCCGTCCTCTTGCACGAGGTTTGCGCCGGACTCGGTAAGAAGGTTGCTCTGGGCTTGTTCGCTACCGCGACCCCCGAACAGCGAAATGATGCCACCCAGCCCGATACCGATGGCGTTGCGGGCGGCAAGAAAGCTCATTTGGTGTTCATCGGCTTGGCATACACCGTGCCGCCTGCGGACAGTTGAATTGCGCTCACGCGCCAGATGCCCGAGGTGCCGGTGGGTACTTTGAACGGGATCGGGGTGAAAGCGGGGATGGGGGTGCTGGCGGTCGTGGCAACAGCGCTTTCACCAACTTCGACGTAGCAGGGTTGGTCGGACCAAACCATGACGCCTTCGGGACCGGCGTTCCAGCCAGTCGTGGAGCCAGCGGTGCCCGTGTAGGACACGGACTGCGCGGGGAAGTCCGCTTTGGACAGAGGGTTCAAGAGTTCCATGTTGGCTCCTTATGCGAGGAATTTTAGCTTGTACAGGGTGGACAGGTAAAGGCCCACGATTTCATCAATGATGTTCTGAATCGGTGTGTCTGTTTTTTCACAGACATCAAACCGCATTTTTTCAATATCGGCCAGCGAATCTTCAAGGAATTCGATGATGTTGGTGGTCTTTTTGGCCGACATCAGGCTGATGGGGCCGATCAAACCGTGACGGCCTTGGTACGCCTCGGCAAACTTGTCGGCCAATTCCACGATCTCGTCGTAAAACTCGTTCAGGGCCGAGTGTTTGGCGAAGCTGCGGGTGTTCAGGTGAACGGAATGCGCGACATCCCGTGCCAAGAACAACGTGCCCACGAAATCAGCGCATTTCATTCATCTCTCCTTGCTCGGGCATACCACCCATCTGTTCCATCGACTCGATCTGCGGGGTTTCGCGCATCTCGTGCCCAGCCAGCACCATATCGTTGCTTTCCAGTGCTGCGGCAACTACACCCATCGCAATGTCTTGAATCTGCTGCTCTGACATGCCAGCCTGCACGGCACTGATGCGCTGGGTTTCAGCCTGATACGCCTTGACCTCGGCCTCGTACTCCTTGATGGCGAGATCGCGGGCTTCCATGCTCTGATTGACGTTCTGCAACATCTGGAACATGTTCTGCATCTCGGCCTGCATGGCTTGCATCTGCTGGTTGGCGGCAACCAGAGCCGGATTGTCCTCGTCGGCCAGCACCTTGGGGTCCAGAGTCTTCTGGAACCGCTTGGCAAGGTCTTGGGCACCGGGCCAGTCCATGTTCTTGACGAATAGGTCGCCAGCCACTTGCCACAGTTGCGGGTTGCCCTGCAACAGTTGAGCCATCGACTCCAGAGCCTCTTGACGCTTGGTGGCGTAGCCGGGGCCGGTGATGACGCGCACATCGTACTTGCCGACAGACGGGTTATAGATTTTGTCGATGACCACGCCCTCTTGGTTCACGATCTTCTTGACCGGTTCCTCTTGCATCGGATTCATCTTAACGGTCGATGGTTCGCCGTCTTCGCCAATGATGCGGGCAATCCGTTCGGTGTCGTAAATCTTGGGGATCAGGTCCACCAACTGACGACCAACATGGCGAATAGCGCGGGCCAGATTATCCACATAGTGATAGGTTCCTACGTCACCTTCGCGCTGACGCGCAAGGATGGCCTTGCCAGAACGCTCGTTGCTGGACATGCCCAGCGAGGCGTTGTACTGGCCGGTGGCCGACTTGATGTCCTCAGAAGCGCCCGCTTTGGCTTGCAGCAGGCCGCTGGAGGCCATCGGGGGCTGTGCCCGCTGAGGTAGTGGCAGGACAGCGCCTTGACCGTCTGTAACGTCAGGATTGACCTCCAGATACGGCCAGTTTTGAGTGTTGGCGGTCTTCCACTGCTGCTCGTAACCCTCGAATTGACCGCCGTATCCGATGAACGGGGCTTTGGGGGCCAGCGCCAGCATCTCGGCTTCCTGCGACACCCAGTAGTTGTACATGCGCTGCGCGTCTTTGGCGTTGCGCACAAGGCCACTCACATAGACCCGGCCGTCCACCTCGAACTCGTTGCCGACCACCCGCACCACGGGGATGAAGGAGCCAGCCCAGTCGCGTTCTTCGAGGATTTCGTAGCCGTTGATCTTGCACCATTTGACCTTTTTGCGGTCAGAGGGACGCTGGCGCAGGGGCTTGCCAAACATCATACGCAGCGACTTGTCCTCGGGGGTGCCGTCAAAGGCGGTCACGTTGCCGGGGTACAGGTTGAGCGTGGCCTTCTCGTAGTCGATGTAGAAGTATTCAGCAATGCGAACAGTGTTTTCGCTGATCCACTGACTGATTGACTGATCACCTACACCCAGAGACATCAGAGTGTTGATCGGGGCGGCGTTGGGGTACAGACGCTCGTACTCAGCCTTGGTCATGTCCTCCGTGATGAAGCACCAACGGGCGTCTGCGCCGGTTGGGTCTTGAATCAGGGGGTCCATGTAGACCGAGAAACTGTTGCGGATGCGCCCGATCTTGATGTCCTGATCAAACGTGTCTTCGTCGCAGTATTCGGTCAGGATGCGGATGTAACCCTCGCCGTAGGAGACTTGGTTTTCGCAGGCAGTGTCGTAGGCCACGTCAGCATCCGAGATGTACTCGATGTGACGGATTACGCCGTTGTAGACATCAGCCACCTCGACATCACCCTTGTCGTCGGCCGGGATCACCTTGATGCCGGGGCGGTTCATCCGCTGCTCGTTGGTGATCTGCTTGACGTGTTGGGGCAGCTTGTTGATGGTCAGGCAGGGGCGGGCGTTGATGGTCTGACCTTGGACAGCGCCACGGGTCTGGAGCACGTCAGCGGGCCATTGCCACTGGTTGTCCGGGGAGCCTGCGTAGAACCGCAGGTCGTCGAGTTCGCTCTCGCGTGTCTCGGAGAAAGCCGAGATCGCCATCGTCATGCGTGAACGGGCGACCGTCAGGATGTCCTCGGAACCGCCTTTTGACGGGTACGGGCCGTTTTTTGCCACATTCGCTGCGGCCACGATTCCGGTGGTGTCTTTCATTGAAATCGGTTCCCTTTGCTCATGTTTTCAACGGCGGGTATCACTTGCAGGTTCCAAGGAACGTGCAAACCTGACACCGATTTTCCCCGCAAAGGGACGATGTGGTCAACATGGTAGTCCAAGCCAGCAGAACGGAGTGCCGCACAATATGCGTAAACCGTGTCGAATTCTAGTCGATCTGCGGGAGTAAGCCAATTTGGCATCCGCAGGTCTTTGGCGGCGCGATGGCGAGATGCCGATTCGGCAACCTTGTTGGGGTTGGATTGTTTCCAGTTTTTAGATGACTGCCGTGCTTTTTCAGGGTTGCTTTCCGACCATTTTGTGCGGATAGCCGAAACCTTGTCTGGGTTCTTTTTCCGCCAGTTGTTGACGTGTTTCAAATGATCTGCTGAGTGGTCGGCATACCATTTTTTGAAAGCATTGTCGGCACAGACGCAACAGCCGTAGTTGGTAACCTGTCGTTCAGCAACATGCCCATGCTTACAGGGCGTGTTTGTGAAATAGCGCGGTAAACCCTGCGCTATTGCTTCAGACCGGCTAATTATTTTCATGCGTCGAATACACCAAGCGTGTGCGATTCCCGCATGACAAGCAGGTTGTCGCCTTCCCACTTCAAGTCCTGACCGATGGAATCACCAAATAGCACCCGGTCGCCCACTTTCACGTCCTTGGCGGCTGGGCCAGCGGAAATGACCACGCCAGTGCCGGTCTGCTTCTGCTTCAGGAGGATAAAAAGTTCGTGTTTCTCCATGTCGGGACGCACGATCAGGCAGTCTTGAAGGGCTTGCAGGTTCATTTTTTGGGCTTCGATGGGGCTTTTTTGGCGGCTTCGCGCTTGACGCTGTACGCGATGGCGACAGCCTGTTTTTGAGGTTTTCCGGCCATGATTTCGGCCTTGACGTTCTTGCGAAACGCCTCTTTGGAGGTCGATTTGACGAGTGGCATGGTCAGGCTCCCATCCAAGATGTTGCAATAGGCCCGTTCTGCGCGTTGCGCCGAGGGGCAGTTCGTTCATTGTACTCCCGATGTGCAACAGGGAAAGCAAAAGTCACGGCGATGGCGTCAGCGGCGTCCGGTGAGGCCAGTCCACGGGCTTTCATCTCCTTCTTGCCTTCCAAGAATATGGTGCCTGCCGAGTTGGGCTTTTTCATCGGGCCGATCAGATCACCCTTGAGCAGCCTGTCCTGCGGCAAACTGGCCGTCTTGAGCCAGTCACGCATCGCACCCCAAATCTCGGCGCGTTTGTTGCCCCACATCACGGGGTTCTTGGCCTTCCAGCCGAAGTTCACCCCGCGCACTTTGTACTTCTGCTCGGTCAACCTGTCAAGGATGCCGTAACCAAGGCCACCCTCGTCGATCACGGTCAGGGCAGGGCGGTACTCCTCGATGGCGTCGATGACGTGGCCCACGGTGGTCATGGTGTCATCACCTCGAAACCGCTTGATCGCCACGATGTCACGCCCACGGCGCACGGCGATCACGGTGGAGTCCATGCCGCCCCGGGCCGGGTCTACCCCGATGATGATGGGCGCGGTCATGTCTTTCCACTGATCGCGCTTCATGGCGTCATCGACCACATGGGGGCTGATGAACTGGTCTTGGCCGCTCTTGGGGAAATCACCATAGACCTCAACCCGGGCCTCGTCGGAGTCCTCGCCGTACTCCTCGATGATCTGCTGGTAGATCGACTTGTCGGTGCCCTCGACTGTGCGGGCGTCGATCTTCTCGGACTCCCAGAAGTCGCGCTTGTTGCCGTCCACGGCCTCGTAGAAGTACCCGGTGTTGCGCCGTCCGTTGGAGAACGCGAACCAGTACCGGTCAAGGATGTTCTCGGTGAAGAAGCCCGCAGCCACGGACCAGATCGAATCTGGGATACCCGATGCTTCGTCAAAGATCACCATCATGCCGTCCATGTTGTGAACACCGGCGTAGGCGTCTGGGTTCTCCTCCGACCACAGTTTCCCCTCGGCACCCCAGTACCGGGTACCCTTCTTGAGATCACGCTCGACGAGTTCAGTGATCCAGTTGGCCGGGTTCAGGCTTGTGGCCGTGGGTTCCCACCAGTGGGCGTTGATCGCCATCGTGACCCATTTGGTCAACTCACCCCATGTCACTTTGCGCAACTGGTTCTCGCTGTTGGCCGACACGATCACGGATGACCCGATCCGGGTTGACAGCATCCACAAGATCAGCCACGACACGAGGGCAGACTTACCCACACCACGCCCAGAACTCACAGCCCTGCGCAGCGCGTCAATCAGATCACCCTCGGTCAGCTTGCCCCGGTTCTCCCGGATGAAGTCCCGAATCCTGCGCAGTGTCCTGCGCTGCCATGCCCGAGGTGCCTTGAAGTGTTCGAGTGGGGTGTTCTTCTGCCCCCAAGGGAACGCGAACAGCACGAACGCCTCGGGGTCATCCTTGATCGCGGGTGACCAAAGCTGGGCCATGAGGGTCTGCTCGTCCTCAGGGCTGTATCTCATTTTTTGCATGGCTTCTCCATTCGCCGCGCAAACTCGGCCATCAGTTCCTGCGCAACACTTTGAACAGCATATGCCTCCTGTTCACGCCCGGGCGTGACCTCACCGTAGTAATCACACCATTCTTGCCATGCGTGAACGGCTTCATGCACCAGCAATCCGGCGATTTCGATAGGGTTTCGATTCTCCCACCCCGACATGCACACGATGCAAGCAAGCCCCTTGGGTGATGCGATGTGGTGCGCCGTGGCGTTGGCGTGTGGGGTCTTGATCCAGTTGTCTACTGCGCCAACACCCATGTCCTTGAGTGCAGCTTTGTACTCGTCCTCCGACAAGCACAAGCAGAGATACGGACCCGGGGCGCTAATACGCCGATCAAGCCAGTTAACCTTCATCAATCACTCTCCAATCTCGGGGTCACATCGACCACCTCGGCTTCGATCACTCTTTGTTGTGCCTGCGCCAGTGCTTCGGTGATCGAGATCGTCCCGCCCACCTCGATCTGCTTCGTTTCGCCGTACCGCTTGCGATTGTGGGCACCCATGAGCCACTTGCGCGTGTCGATGCGCAGCTTGTCCCGATTGACCGTTTCTGGTGCCGAGGCGTCGATGGAGTCCACCCCATCGGCAATCTCAAGAATCTCCCCAGCCAAAAATTCCGTGCGCATCTCCTGCGCCTCTTTGAACCGCTCATGGCGCTGTGGGTCACGCTTGACCCAGCGCAGGAAGTCCTCATACGACACGAGTCGATGGTCGTCTTCAATGAGGGATTGCAGGGAGCGGCCCCGGTACACGTCTTCGATCACCCGCTCGAAGATTTGCTCATATTCGACATGGCGAAGGGCTTTGGACTCCGCAGGGAGCCTCGGGGGTTTGGGGTCTGGGCACGACAGCCAGTTTGGGAGTGGGGTTTCACCGGTGACAACCG
>ERZ869921.251-NODE-251-length-36504-cov-554.204670_pt1 | contig 36504 bp, 61 predicted proteins | sample MGYA00579310_ERZ869921 | MGnify/ENA primary metagenome ERZ869921 (study PRJEB32216, sample SAMN09231816) | wastewater metagenome | place: USA: Maryland | collected 2016-06-21 | study: EMG produced TPA metagenomics assembly of the PRJNA472060 data set (Reclaimed... | reverse complement strand
ACCTAGTAATCCAGATGTACCTAGTAATCCAGATGTACCTAGTAATCCAGATGTACCAGATGTACCAGATTATATAGGATAATTAGTTTTATAATTGAATTAATAGCCTCTCAGTAATGGGGGGCTATTTTCGTTTAGCAATATTTGTATTTTTTTATATTATAGTGTATGATTCGCATAGTAAAGGATTCTGAAAATATTATTGTGGTAACTCTTTACGAGAATAGCACAGTTTCAAATCCTATCTATTTGTTTGAACTAGTTAATCAACAAAGCAACGTGAAGTTTTACTTTATCTCAACCGATACAAGTACCAATATAACACGTTACAATAGGTTTGAATTAATAGAAACCGAGAACGCAGATACTCTAAATGGTGAAGTTGAGTTAGGTGGCGAGGGTTATTATAACTATACTGTATACCAAACTGACTTATTAACATTAGACGGATTAACAGAGGCAAGCGAAGCAGTACCAAACATAGTAAAGACGGTAGAAGTTGGATTGTGTTTTGTTGAGTTTAACCCAATAGTTAATATCACTTATTCACCTGAATCAAATACTAACATAGTTTATCAATACGATGGCTTACAATAACACGCTAATAAACGTACAATTTACAAACGATAAAGTACCCGCCTTTGTAGAGGTAAGGGGAAACGATTGGGTAAAGTATGGCGAAACAAACGATTATCCTCAGTACCTTGTATTGTTATTTAATAGGAGTGCAAAGCATAACGCTATTATAACTAACAAACAGTTGTACATAAAAGGGCAAGGCTTTACTTTTAATGCCAACGGTATGGAGGGTGAAGAGCAAGCGTTATTGAAGTCTTACATTGACAGCCCAAACCCATACGAAACACTTGACGATTTATTAGCAAAGACAACTTTAGACGTTGAATTGTTTAATGGTTCCTATTTGAAAGTAACTAAGTCAAAGGATAAAAAGACAAACTACATTTCGCATGTAGATTATTGCAAGGTACGTTCAAACGAAGACAATACTACATTCTATATTAGTGATGAATGGATAGGTGAAGACGGTAGCGAAAACAACCGACCTGAGATACTACACACATACCCATCATGGGAACCTGAAACAAAAGCAAAAGAATCTTTATTTTACTACAAAACATACCGTCCTAACTTAGACGTATACACTTTGCCCGATTATATTGGTGCAGTTCCATCAATTATTACAGATGCTGAGATTGCAAACTTTCATAGAGCCGAAATTCAAAACGGATTTAAAGGGTCTAAAATGATTGTTTTCAAAAATGGCGTTCCAAATGATGATGAGATTAAGAGTGTAGAACGTAGGATGAAAGCAAAGTTCGCACCAACTGACAAAGCGGGTGTATTCTTAATTGATTTTGTAGATGACGTGACACGTGTTCCTGAGATATTAGACTTAGGAGCGGGTGATTTTGCTGATAAATACAATGCCTTAAATGAAACGATACAGCAAGAGATATTTGTAGGACATAAGGTAACCTCACCTATGCTATTTGGTGTGCGTGTAGAGGGTCAATTGGGTGGCAGAAACGAAATGGTTGATGCGTTTAACTTGTTTCAAAATACATACGTAACTCCACGCCAAAAAGTACAAGAGAAAATATACAACTTATTCGCACCAGTTAAAGGTAGATTAAGTATTATACCTATTGAGCCTATTATGCCTTCATTCGGTGAAGCTACTTTAATGAGTATCTTAACTAAGGATGAAATGAGGGAAATAGTAGGACGTGAGCCATTAGATACTAAGGCGCAAGTTAACTCAGTAGTGAATGATTTAAATGCACTTAACCCGCTAATTTCAACTAAGGTATTAAACAATCTTACTAAAAATGAGGTACGTGCAATTATTGGTAAAGCACCTGTTGAGGGTGGTGATATAGTAGCAACAGATGCAGCAACGGGAGCAGCATTTAGCAAGTGCGAACACTTTAACAGTGAATCAGACGATAGTATAGATATTGAAGTTTTTTTAAAGTATGGTGAGCCAGTAGAAAAGTTTGAGTTAATTAAGCATAAGAAATTTATGTTTGGGAAACAAGATTTTGCATTGACAAAAGTAGAAGAGGGCGTTTTAGATTTGATTAAAAAGACACCTAACATTACACTTGAATCAATAGGCAAGGTTCTAAAATTAGATAAAACGGCTGTAAGAAACGTGATAGAAACATTGACGGCTGAGGGTTTAGTAGAAGTAGATAAAAACGGACAAATAGCAACGGCAAAGGGTGAGGCTGCAAAAGTTCCATCGTTTCAAGATTTGTTTATTCGTTATCGTTATGGATTGCGACCAGATGCACCAGCTTTAATTGGTGAGAGTAGAGATTTTTGCCAGGCAATGATGGATAATCCAAGATACTTTACTCGTGAGGAAATTGATAAAATAGGTGACGAATTAGGGCAAGTGTACGGTATACCTAATTATGATGCATTTAGTCGTAGAGGTGGATGGTATCACGACCCACAATCCAACGTAAATGTACCATATTGCAGACATATTTGGAACGCAGAGTTAGTTAAAAGGAAATAACATGGCACAAGTAATATTATTAAGCGAAGCAACACTAAAACAACGCAGCATACTACAAGATAATGTAGATATGAAGGTTGTATCACCTGCAATATTAGACGTGCAAGAAGAGTATATTTTACCAATTTTGGGTACGTCTTTATACAACGATTTATTAGAGCAGGTTACAAATACACTTACTAATGACTATCGTACATTGTTAGACGATTACATTACTAGGTGCATGATATGGTACTGTAAGTTTGAATTACCTATGGACTTAACGTATAAGTATTTCAATAAGTCAGTAGGGGTAATGAATGCAGAAAACATGAACGCTGCAAGTATGGACGAGTTGCAATATGTGTTGAATAGAGCAAAGAATAAAGCTGAATGGTATGCAGAAAGATTGACTAAGTTTTTATTATCAAATCCAACTAAATATCCTTTGTACTTAAACCAACCTAATGCACAAATTGATACTATTTTTGCTAAGCGTACAAACTATACAAGCGGTTTAAGTTTAGGTGATGGTGATTGCTGCATGGGTGATTATAACTTTAAAGGAATTAAAATACAACCGTCTGAGTTTAGGGATTGCAAATGGTGCTAAATGAATGTATCGAAAAAAAATATTGAAAAATTACAAAACTATCTAAAACAAGATAATGCAGTTTTACACACTCAACAGTTTAATAAACCAATTCAGATACGTAAGCCAAAACCACGCTCAGATAAAAGGGTTTAATTTTGGACGTGACTCTGAGATTGCTGCAAGTGAGCAGGAGAAATATCCCTTATTATGGATAGACGTTACCGATAGTAATATTGAGGGTACGGTTATGACTGTTTCTATCTTAATGAAGGTTATTGATATACAACAACCCGATAGAGATAATGAAGTAGAAAACCTGAGCGATATGTTAAGCATAGGGCAAGACGTATATGCTGCAATGAGTGATCCTGCATACCAAGATTATTTTATCATTCAATATGCGTCAAGTTTAACCCCAATTAGAGAGGCTTATACTGACTTAGTTAATGGATGGGAAATGCGGTTAGATTTTAGCTTTATGCAGGACCGTAACAGATGCCAAATACCTACAAACGACATTCCATTCCCACCTGTTGCAACTTGTGCAACAGCTAATTTAACTTTAAACGGAGTTGAGTTTTTAGAAGCCGAAAGCGGTGCTACAACAAACATTGAGTTAGTCAATCAAAACAATGATGAAATAACGCCAACAAGTGTAGTAGGTAACACAATAAAAGTAGAGCGTTATTTATTCACATCAATAGATAGTGGAACAATTACACCAAATAGTATTTACGGAATTTTAAGTGGCGAAACAATATGAGTAAATTAATTATACCGATAGAACAATATGCACGCACGGCAGCGCAGTTAGCTACTGAAAACCCTATTTTATTGGATAAACAGTTAGTGATTGAAAGCGATACTGGCAAAATGAAATTAGGCAATGGAACTACTGCTTATAATAGTTTGCCGTATTTGTTAGTTAGTGGCACTACAAGTCAATATGTACGTGGAGATGGAAGTTTAGCAACATTTCCAAGTATTCCAAGCATAACGGGTTTAGTGCCATATACAGGAGCAAATGCAAATGTAAATTTAGGAGCTTTTGATTTGACCGCAGATGTTATTACAGGTGCAACGGGTTCTTATACAAGTTCTGGCAATGGCAATACTTTAGAGGTTACCCATTTAAGTGGTAGCGGTATTGCTTTGAATATTACTAAAGGTGGTAATGGAGAAGGTTTATACATAAACAAAACAAGTGGTTCGGGTAACGCTGCAACAATCATAGGTACCTTAAACGCAACTACTTTAGTTAAGTCAGGTGGTACTTCAAGTCAATTTTTAAAAGCCGATGGTTCAATTGATTCAACAGCATATTACCCTAACAGCAATCCAAGCGGATTTATTACAAGTGCAGCGTTAAGCGGTTATATACAAGGTAGTGGAACAACCAATTATATACCTAAGTTTACTGCAAGTGGTACAGTAGGTAATAGTACAATATTTACAAATGCGACAAATGTTAGTATAGGTTCTACTACATTAACATCATTATTCAACGTAGGAACATCTGCACAGTTTCAAGTAAATTCAAGTGGGGCTGTAATAGCTTCAACTTTACTAAGTTCTCAAGCAAGTGGAACTGAAAGTTCTAACTACAGATTAAATTCAATAACATTAGGATATGATGCAACTAACTTATATGGGTGGATTACAGCAGGTGGAGCAGCTGCAAGAGCGCCATTAGTTCTAAATGGTGGCTCAGGTGCTAATGTTGGTATTAATACATCAACAACTTTACCATTTGGGGCTTTACAAATTGATAGAAATATAACATATCCAAATGCAACAAATAATAGTGCAGATGCATATAGTAATTTAAATAAATCACACATAAAGCTGCAGTCAAACAATAACGCATTAATGTTTGGAGTTGATAGTGTAACTAATAGTAGATTTGCTTGGATTCAATCAGGTCATTTTGACCCTGCTTTTGCAACATCAACTGGTACTTTATTATTAAACCCATTTGGGGGTAATATTGCAATAGGGAAATCATCAGCATCGTATTTAGTAGATTCATTCTTAAATGCCAACGCACAAGCAACTATAAACATTACTAACACAAATACTGGAAACGCGGCTTTTGTTCACTTTAGAGCAGAAAGTAACGCAGGTGTGTTATCTATGTATAATTTTGGGTCAGGGTATAGTACATCAGGAAGATTTATAGCGTCAAGTGCAGTTATTGATTTTACTGGAACTAATGGGGCTTCTATATCAGCATCTAATACGGTTGGTATTATTCGTTTTTATACTAATGCCAACAACGAAAGAATGAGAATTTCTTCTAACGGAAACGTCCTAATAGGAACAACAACCGACAACGGAGCAAAGTTGCAGGTGAATGGTGGAGCATCATTTGTATTGCCAACAAGTGCAGCAGGCTTACCAAGTGGTGCATTGTGGAATAATGGAGGAGTAGTGAATATTGTATAATAAATTAATAAAATGACAAAGATAAAACCAATAGTGATAGCCTTACAAGGTGAGGCAACACAACTCGAAGTAAATGTATTAACATTTGCAACAAGCGCAAAAACAGCAACTACGTACAATCGTTTATTAGATGCTGATAACAAACAATTAATGGAATGGAACTATACTTTAACCGAAGAAGAGTTTGCAGCATGGGGCGCAGATAATAGCGTAGTGGATGAATTTGTAGCAACAGATAAAGGAATCGAAATAATTTAATATTTTAGCGGAATTAATATAAAACAACATGGAATTAACAACACTAAGCGAAATTGAATTATTGACAATTCAAACCGAACAGCAACAGATTTTTCAGCAAGCACAACACAACTTGCAAGTAATCGGAAACGAGATTGCAAAGCGTGTAGAGGCGCACAAAACTAAAGAAGTTAAAACCGAAAGCACTGAGTAAAAATGACATTCGAGGAACAAATAACCCGCTCTCTTGAAGGAATCAAGACATCTATAATTGAGTTACAGAAAAGCAAAGATTCTCAAGAAACCGAGATGCAGCATGTGATTACTTCACTTGAAAGTATTAACAGTGTATTAAAGGATTTAGTTACTAAAGTTGATGGTGACGACAAATTAGATGTTACTGGATTACGCAAGAGAGTGGCTTACCTCGAAAGTAGAGATAAGTGGTTAAAAAAGAATTGGATGTATGCAGTTGGGGCAGTTGGTGGGATTACTATAATTTATGCTATCCTTAAAGCAGTTGACTTTTTAATTAGCATGTATCACAACATAAATAAATAACTATGGAATACGATTCACCAAAACCGACTAAAAAAAAAGTAGGCCTAAACGATAGAATACTAAAAAACCCAATCACCTCACTTACAGGAGTGGCGTGTATTGCACTTGCATTTTACATGTACAAAGAGGGGATAGGTGTAGAGTTTGCAATGTTATTAGGTTGTGCTGGTTTGTTTGGTTTAGGGTTAAAGGATAAGGCATGAAAATAAGCGAACACATAAGCTATGAGGAAGCAACGGTAAGCCCTACTGCTATTCGTATGAAAATAAACAACACTCCCGATGCTGAAACATTGGAGAGAATGAAAGCTGTTGCAAATGCATGTTTTGAACCGTTACGCAAATGGTATGGCAAACCTATTCGAGTTAACTCATTCTATCGTAGCCAAGCCTTAAACAAGGCTGTAAAAGGCAGTAGAACAAGTCAGCATGTAACGGGTGAGGCTATTGATATAAGTGCAGGGAGTAAAGCAGAAAACAAAAAGTTATTTGATTGGCTAAAAGATAATGTGGTATTTGACCAAATAATAAATGAATACGACTATACATGGGTTCACGTTTCTTTTAAATTAGGTTCAAACCGTAAACAAATACTTGTAGTAAAATGAGCGCATACTTTAACGGCTTAACACCTTTTGAGATAGCAAAACGCAATGAGGGAATAAAACATGCAGATGCAAAACGAAAATTATTGTGTGAGGCGGTGTTGAAAAAATACGAAACAGGCGAGTTAAAGAAAAAGAAAAGATAGTATGATAGTATTAAACAGAAAAAATACAATAAAATTTACTAAACATTATAAGTTGTTATGGCTCGCAAAATCTATAATAGAAAAGTCCAATGAATTAAAAAAACGCACAGGACGAAGTTTTAATGTTATTAATAGTAAAAAGTAGTATATTTGAATCGTTGATTTTGTTCAGCGTTTTTCATTCATTAGTTTGGTAGGATAGCCTTGCAGAAATGTGAGGCTATTTTTATTTAAACTTAACGCCTTAAACTTAAATATGTGATTTGTTATTTAACTTTAGTAAATTTGAATATGATAATACTAAGCAGAAAAACAACTCTAACATTTGCTCGAATAAAAGACGGTTTGCCTCACGTTAAAAACTTAATACAAACGATAAATGAGTATAAGAAAACAAACCATCCTAACTATATTTACTTTAAAAATATGAACCTATGAAAAACACTTTATTCCAAATCTGCAAAGCTATTGTAATCCTTGCTTTATTGTGGTGCTGCTTTTTGTTCGCTGGGTGTTATACAAAAAGACAAGCGATTGAAAAGTTTTGTACTAAAACAACCGCAGATACAACCATAATTAAACATGATACAATAGTATTGGATAGCACTCACGTAGATACCGTTTTTAGCACGATTATAGACAGCGTTTTTATTCAGCAAGGCAAACTATCAATTAAGTATGTAAAGATACGTGACAGCGTTTATTTAAGCGGGAAATACGAAGCAGATACAATATACCGTACAGATACAATAAGAGTAAGCATACCGATAACAGTTCCAAACTGTGAACGCACATGGATGGAAACCGTACACGCTGCGAGGTATTGGCTATTGATTGCGTTTGTTGCGGGGTTCGCCTTAGCTATTTACGTAAAGTTGAGAAGTTAGTTTACATTTACCGTACAAATAGCAACTAAAACCACACATAGTTTAATCGTTAACTAAAATTATTCTGTTTCATTTTCAGTTAGTTACAAATTATTTTCATTATAAATATTTTAAATATTGGAAATATCAAAAGCGGGTGTATATTTGTACTCGTTATCACAAACGGATAACACCTACTAAAATGACAACAACAAACACAACAACCGCAAAAACATTTACAGTTACTTACACTAAAAAAATTGGCACTACTGGAACTATTTTAGTTAAAGCACGCAACGAAAATGAAGCCATTGGGAATGCAAAAGGGCTTTGTGCAACGGGGTCAGACTTTCGTGATGCAGTTGAAACAACAGAAAAATATAACACTCCACGTAATCAAGGATTTCAGGGTTTTAACTAACTTTAAAGGGAGTAGCCACTACTTAACCACACCAAATATGAAAAACAAAGAAGTACTTAAATCTTACGCCTACGTTATCATAATAATGTACGCATGTCAACTACTAATAAACCTAACAGAATAAAAACATGATTAAGCACAATAAACAACAATGGAGCGGGTTCATCAAAAAAGAGAACCACACCAACATTCAGAAAATCCAAAACAAGCTAAACGAAGCTAAACTTGACTCAGGCGAAGACATATTAAAGATGAGTGATATAGTTGACATGGCTATTGAATCGTTAAAAAAACAGCTTAAAATTAAGTAGCATGAAAACAATAATTGACATAAGTTGGAGCAAGCCAGTTGACGGTGTATACCAAGTACACGGATGGGTAAGTAAAGAGATTGAAGTAACAATGGATGAACTTGTTGACTACGTTGTAAGCGAGGAACTTAACTTGGTAACAGATGAACACCAACGATTAATAAGGGTTAACGCTTACAACTACTTAGAAGATAATTTGGTGGAGATTATTGAAAAGTATTTTAGGAGTAAGTCATAACGTTAAAACGCTTGGCGAAGAAGCGGACTTGAAAGCACAGACTTTCAGTTTATCACAAAAGCCAATAGGAAGCACGAATATTCAATTTATCACTAAACCCGCTTTTTTGCCAAACGTGTGTTATGTGCCGGTTTTTTTAGAGTAGAATTTTAATTTAACAATATAAACAAATAACAAAATGGGAATAGATACCAAAGCAATCCTTAGAAAAGGAACAACGATTGAACAAATCGAAAAAGCAATTTCTGACAAATATACAGAAGTTGAAGTTAGAGCAACAATGCCTGATTTTATGTATGTAACATTCAAAGATGCTGCTGACCAAAGACAACTTGCAGTTTCATTTACAAACTCTTGTGAACGAGATGATAATATTTCGGGTGTTTGGACATCTCTTGGCAAATGGGGTAATTCAGTTGAAATAGCAAGATACCTATGTGAAACATTTGGTGGGTATCTTGACGAAAATGATTGTGATGATGAAGGTTATTATCCAATAAATTTTCACCTTTATTCACAAGGAAACGAATTTACCAAACTTGATGAATTTCGTCATAAGGTCATAAAGGAAGTTGGATATGACAAGCTAAAATCAGTTATGAAATTGCTTGATGAATATTCGGAGGTAGTGTCCTAAAATTGCCACTAACGTTTTGCAGCTACACGCAGTAGCCGAAGCAAGGCATTGAGCGTGGCGGCTATTGCCGTGTAGGTGCTGTTAGCTGCTGTTTTTTTTCTCTTTGATTTTCAGTACTTTATAAAATAAATTAAAAATATCTTTGAAAAAGTTTACGCAATCAAAATAAGCATTGTATATTTGTAGGGTAATTAAAAACAAACACAATGGCAACTGTAAAAACAAACATCTGGAATTTAAAAGTAGGGGACAGAATAACCTTTACAAACTCGGTAAATTACAAAGTTGATATACTTATAAAAAGAGTTGAAGAAAAAAGCTGGTATGCAACTGGCAGAAATAGCTGGGGAACACTTCAATCTTACTCAAAATATCCTGACTTTAAAATAATCAGGAATGAAAACTAAAAAAGAAACAAGGGGAGGCACTCGCAAAGGGTCGGGTGCTAAACCTAAATACTCGGAACAAACTAAAACTATTGCATTTCGCTGTCCATTGTCAAAGGTTGATGAACTGAAATTGATTGTCAAGTCTAAACTTTTTGGGTGGTCGGTAAAATAGCAGCTAACGTTATTCGGCTTTGTGTCAGGCTGCGAAGCGTTGGCATTGAGCAGTCGGGCAGCTTGCACAAAACCGCTGTTATGTGCTGGGCGGTTTATCAGCACTAAATTTAATTTGAAAACGAAATGAAAAAAACAATTTTAGTATTAGCAATTTATTTGATAGGATGTGTTTGTGGGTATAAATACTCAAAGTTCAATTTAATGAATAACAATTATCATAGAGAGTGGACAAAAGGCGATAGAACATTCTCTATATTATTAAGTAGTGGCTCGTGGTTTACTGTGGCTGCAATGGGCATTGTTCACGGCATAAAGAGTATAAGGAATGATGAGAAGGCAGAATGGTAGCCTTGCACATAACGTATCGGTGCTATACGATGTGGCGGATTTTCAGCAGAAAGCCCAATACGAATCGCCAAAGTTAAATTAAAAATAAATGTTTAATCGAAGCACGTCAGCCGCCATATTGTATAGCACTTGTTAGCGGCTGCCCTTCTTCACAAATCAAAATAAAAATGGAATTAAATTGGGATAACGCAAAGGCTTGGGAAGAAAAAGCCAACGAGAAAAAAGAAATATATGACGAACCTAAATGGAGTTGGGATTGCAATTTCAAGTTAGATTTTGATGGCTCACTATTAAGAGTGAGTAGTCGATTTTATCCACCACACAAAAACGCTGGTAATTGGTGGGAAGGAACTGTTACTGTAAAATTTTTAGATACTGAACTTTTAAAAAAGGAATTTAAGTGCGATACACTTGACGAACTAAAAACAGAAGTCGAAAAGTTTACAAAACATTATGCTGGTGCTATTAAGACTCGTCTGTCATAGGGTTGCCGCTAACGTATCGGTGCTATACGATGTGGCGGATTTTCAGCAGAAAGCCCAATACGAAGCACCAAAGTTGAATTTAAAATAAATGTTTAATCGAAGCACGTCAGCCTCCATATTGTATAGCACTTGTTAGCGGCTGCCCTTCTTCACAAATCAAAATAAAATGAGAATTGAAATTAAAAAACAAATTGATGCAGAAACAAAAGAAGTTTGGTCTTTTAATATGTTTGACCTAAAGGCTGTTTTTGTTGCTTGGCACAGAGAAACAAAGCCCAAAGGAAAAAAAAAGTGGACTGTTGAGAAGTTCTGGGATAAATATGGCAGACGTGAATATAAAACGGTCGAAGAGCCTGTATTGCCTGAAATAATAAGAAGTGAAGTTTTATCCGAAGTGATGAAATATGTAAGAGTACACACTTGGGATGAATGGAAGGCTCGTTATGGTTGCCGCTAACGGTCAAGTGTTTATGTCAGGCGGGGATTATTAGCACTACCGCTTCATAGATGCACAAATATAAATTAAGTGCTAATGTTTATTCAAAGCGTTTCAGCCCCGCTTGCATAAACACATTGTTGGGCGCAGTTAAATTATGTTCAATTTATTTCAACAAAAAACGGCTACCCTTTTTAATGGCAAAAAGGTTAAAGAAGGTGATAAGGTTTATTTCATCAACTCCGATGGTGTGAGGTGCGAAGGTTTGATTCAAAGACGAAAAGTTGATGTAAAACTTGAAACAGCACATTACGGAACGCCACGTTCAACAGAACCGCATAAAGAAACGATACTAAAAAAGGGTAGTCTGTTTTTCTGGAATGATGGTTTTTTGATTGAGGATTATGTCGGATTGGATGTGGTCGCTTAATTGCGCCCAACGTTTTGGGGCTTTGCGAAGGCAGGGCTAAATAGTACAAAAGTTTAAATTAATTACAAATGATAGTAGAAAGTACAAAAGTTGAAAATATGCACCAAAGCCCTGCTTTTGCAAAACCCTTGTTATGGGCAGTACGGTATTTAACACGAGATTTTAAAAATGGAAGTAAATAAAATATATCACGATGACTGGATGAATAATAAACTTGCTGATAAATCGGTTCAGTTGATTATTGCAGACCCACCATATTACAAAGTAAAAGGAGATTTTGACTTTGTTTGGAAAACCTTTGACGATTACCTGAAAGATGTTGAACGATGGGCGATAGAATGTAAAAGAGTTTTAGCTGATAATGGAACACTTTATTGGTATGGAGATGCTAAAAATATTGCCTATGCTCAAATTATATTTGATAAGCATTTTAACCTACTAAATAATTTGGTATGGGAAAACACAAATGACCATAAGCAACAAATCCGATTTAATACCGATTTGCGAACATTTGCACCGCTTACTGAAAGATTACTGATGTATAGCAATGAAACGTATAATTTAACGCAATGTGTTTATCATATTAGGGATTATATCAGAGCAGAAATAACAAAGGCAAAAGGTAAAATAGTATTAAAAGAAGTAAACGAGGCTTTGGGAACTGCTACAAATGGCGGTGGAGTTGCTTCGGCTTGTTTAAGTTTAGATAAAGCAGAACCAACGATGCTGACCAAAGAAATGTATGAGAAGTTGCAAAATTGGTGTTATCCTTATTTACGCAAGGAATATGAAGTGCTACGCAAGGAATATGAAGTGCTACGCAGACCGTTTAATAACGAAAGGCATTATGGTGATGTGATTAGAATACCAAACTATGAAACTGGAAACCACGAACACGACACGCCAAAACCCGAAAAACTAACAAGGGAAATAATACTAATAAGTAGCAGACCAAACGACCTTATTTTAGTTCCTTTTGCTGGTAGTGGAACTGAGTGTGCAATGGCAATAAAAGAAAATAGAAATTTTATAGGATTTGAAATAAACGAAAAACACGTTAATTATGGAAACAAACGAACTAATAATATTAAGGCACAACCGTCTTTGTTTGTCGGTTCGTAGTATTGCCCATAACGTTTTGCAGATTGCCGAAGGTGGGGCATTGTACCACTAATGTTTAATTGAAATACAAAACTTGATAATATGAAAAATGTTGATTTGAAAAATGAAACCCCCACTTTTGGCAATGTGCTGTTACCTGCCGTTGTTCCTTCTCAATCGGAAGTGGATTACAGTAAGGTAAAACAAACTTGCTTATGTGGAGTAAGTGTAAATTTATGTGATAAAGTTATTATGCCTGATTACGGTAAGCGATGTCCTTGCGTGGTGTCACATTACAATGGCAGGTAACTACGCAATAGGCGCATAATAGGCTACACAATGTCAACCATGAAATATGTATCAATAACAACATACGCTAAGATATGCGGGATAAGTAGAGAATCTGTATATAAAAGAATAAAGAAAGGAACGGCTATTTTGTTGAGTGATTGTGAAGTTCCTGTAATTGATTTGAATTTAAGCAGATTAAAAACAGAGCGAAATAAATTTAATTTAAAACGTGAGGATAGCGAATATCCATTTTAAGTATGACAGGAATAGCAACAACAACGGCACTCATACTCATATTGTGTGGGGTGTATGCGAGAAAGCACAGGGCGTATTTAAAAACTAAAACAAAATAAACCAAACTAACATGAACTACACATTATGGACACACGTACAAGGCAGGTCATTTAAACAAAATGATGACTTGCTGTTGAGAATTAAAGAAGCAAAACAACACTTAGAACCATCCAAAGAAAGGGAGATAAGGACTAAGCAACTAACAACGCACAACGCTAAATGTAGCAACCATTCTAATGAGTAAAGAATTTAGATTTTGCGACTGTTGCGGTTTGAAAAAGTCAATTGGGTTTTTTTCAAAGCGAAGCAATAAACGAAAGGTAAAAGGTGCTGTTATTATGAGGCTACGAACATGCTCTGATTGTATGGCTAAACCCGATAAAGTAAAAATGGCTAAGGTGCTTTATGACTTTTTAAAGGGCAAATATTCTATTGAAGATATAGCCAAAAAACACAATACCAATCATTCGTATGTACACCGAGTGAGTAGTAAATATTTAGACAATTCAAAACCGATTAAATTTACCATACATGGAGAATAAAACCAAAACACAAATTATTGAAACGATTTTAGAAACCGTTTCACGCTACACCGATACACCGATACACAAACTGAAAAGCAGTAGCAGGTTAAAAGAAGTAGCTGAGGCAAAACACATAGCGAGATACATGCTGTACTATTACACTACGTTAAGCCAAAAGAAAGTAATTGAAAACACGGGTGGCATTAACCACACAAGTACGATACATTCAATCAATAGGCTTTCAGATTTATGTGCAACGGAGAAAGCTACTAAACAACTAGTACATAATGTAGAGGCGGAAATAGCTTCACAGTTTAGTAAAGTTGAAAAAATGTGGGAGCAAAAAAAGTATTTGTTTAATTGTTAACATTAATTATATTTGTCAAACCAAAACAATAACACAATGAAAACACTAAAAGTAACACACGTAACAGATTCGCACTATCAGATAGAGGTAGTAGATGAAAGCGGCAAAGTAATTATTGAATTGCAAAAGCACAAGTTTCAGAATGAACGCCAGCAAGATTTTGACACCCGAGTAATGGCAAACATAGTTGAGCAGATGAAAGCCATTAAGGGTGAAGATAAAATAGCAAGGGCGAAGTATTTAGGGCTACCAACACCAAATAACATTGAGTTATGAACTACGAACTAAAACAAGCCGAGCGAAAGCAATACGATTTGTGGCGTGAGTACAACTACATACATGATGTATGCAACAACCCTAAGTCAACAGAAGCACAATGGAATAAAAGATCCGAAGTGTTAGAACAATGGCAAGCTATATCTGAAACAATAACCAAACTAAAACAAGATTAACATGGAAACCAAACCAACAACGCTACCAACATTTGCAGACCTTACGCAAGATATAGAATTGGCGTACAAAAACGATTCATTTAATTTACTGTTAAGCCAGCCTCCTCCTCAATCATGGGTTAAAACACATCCTTTTATTAAGGACTATAAATACCTACCAATTGACAAAGTAGAACTACTTTTAAAAAAGATATTTAAGCAATATCGTATTGAGATTACGGGGCAAGGAACAGCGTTCAATGGTGTATGGGTAACGGTAAGAGTACATTATTTGCATCCAGTTAGTGGCGAATGGTCGTGGCAAGATGGGATAGGTGCAGCACAATTACAAACAGCAAAGGGAACAAGTGCAAGTGATTTGATAAATATAAACAACGGTGCTATTTCGATGGCGTTTCCAATAGCTAAAACAGTTGCAATAAAGGATGCGTGTGATATGTTTGGGGCATTGTTTGGTTCTAACTTAAACCGAAAAGATGTGGTTGAATTTACACCCGAAAAAAGCGTAACAGAGGCGTTTACAAAGTCAAACAAAGAAAAGATGGGAGGTAAAAATGAATAGTGATTTAGAGTATAACAACGGATTTAATATATCAATATATCATGCACCAATTGAATTAAAAGGGGATATAACACCATTTACAACAAGTGATATAGAATTGGTTTTTACATATTTACGTACAATTTGTGAACCAAAAGACGAAAATGATGAAAGGGTAATATTGATTACATTAGCTGGGTTAATCTTTGTTGAAGACAATGTTGATAGTGAATCATTAGACGTAATATATTTTGTAATTAGCAATATAATAGAAGAGTCACTTGAAATGGAAGAAGATGGAACCGAATTGCCAAATTTAGACATACATGTACAAGAATATGAGTCATATGAAGAAGCTTATGAGGTGGCATTGGAAATGAGAGAAGACAAAAAAATATGTTACAAAGGAGGTAAAAATGATTGAGTATAAAGTTTTTGAAAATAAAGAAGATTGGCGTGAGTTTAGAACAGGAATGTTTACAGCCTCAGAAATTAACAGATTAATGGCAGAGCCCAAGAAAAAAGGTGAAGTATTAAGCGAGGGCGCAAAAACATACATTCGTGAGCGTGTTGCAATTAAATTAGCACCAAAAGAGCCTGAATATTATAATAGTTCAATGGAACACGGAAACCAAACAGAGGCACAAGCAGTTTTAGCAATAGCCAAAAGTTTAGGCAAGTCAGTAAATGATAGTGATTTTATCTATACTTCTGAGGGTGGATTTGTTTATTTTTGGGATGAACAATTGAACTTAGGTGGAACTCCAGATGTAATAATTAAGGATAAAATGATATGCGAAATTAAATGCCCACTAAGCAAAACGCATCTTGAATACATGCTATTTGAAAGCGGTGAAGACGTTAAAGCAAACGTGCCTCAATATTATGCGCAAATGCAAGTAAACATGTATCTAACACAACTTCATAAGGGTTTGTTTGTGAGTTTTGACGATAGATACTACAATGAATTACACCACATGCATTCAGTAGAAGTTGCTATTGATTATGAGTTTTTAGAACGCTTATCTGTTAAACTAAAAGCAGCCAATGAATATAAGTACAACATACTAACTAAACTAAATGCAAGTAAAGCCTAAGAAGTGCCGTAATTGTGGCGAAAAGTTTTTACCTAACAAAACTACTCAGGTATGCTGTTCCTTTCAATGTGCGTTAAATTTAGGGCGTAAAAAGGTAATTGAGGATGGTTTTAAGGACTTAAAAGAAAAGGTAAAGACTTTAAGTCAGTACGAAGCAGAGGCAAAGACGGTGTTTCAAAAGTGGGTAAGGTTGAGAGATAAAGACAAACCGTGTATTAGTTGTGGTGTAACAGCATCGAGCGTGTGGGATGGTGGACATTTTAAGAAAGCCGAAATTTATAGCGGTGTAATCTTTAACGAACTTAATACCAATTTACAATGTGGCAAATGCAATAGATACTTAGGTGGTAATGAACTCAACTACCGTGTTGGATTGATATGTAAAATAGGACTTGAAGCTGTTGAGCAACTTGAACAACTGGCAAACGAAACACGAAAATACAAGTACACCAAAGATGAACTAATCGAAATAAAAAAAACATATCAAACCAAAATTAAACAACTAACAAAATGAAAACAAAACCAACACAAAAAGAAGTAGTAAGACAGATGCTTATTAACTCACAAACAGTATGCGGTTCAACTGTGTACAAAGAAACAAAAAGACAATGTGGAGTAGGTTCAACAAATATCCATAAGCAAATTGGAGCATTAAAAAAAGATGGTTATGTAATAAACTTTAAGTGGTGTGGTGAAGGTGTACACCGATACAAAGAGCATACACTTGACTTTAAAAAAACGCCAAAAAAATTATTGCAGGATAAAAGTAATTAGTTATATTTGCATTGCAGTTCACTATAATACGATATTCAAAAAATTCCCGAAATACCATTGCCTTATGTACATCCTGTACGAGTGGACTGCCTTTGGTAAAGTAGGGTTTTCATATTATGAATTGGGAAAATGTAATTTGTCCGAAATGCGGACTTGTTAACGACTACAAAATTACAGAGAAAGCTAACAACTCTGTTTGCACCTGTAACGGTTGCGACCACTTTTTAGGGAACAAGCCTAAAGAAAAATCATCTGTTAGAATGCCTTTTGGCAAATACAAAGACAGGTTAATATCTGACGTTGCTATTATTGACTTACCATATCTTTTGTGGTACTATCGTGAGTGTCAAGAAAAGCTATCACCAAACACTATTGCTTCATTAAAGTTTTACCTTAATATAAAATAGGTATGACTGGGTGGATAAAAATACATAGGTCCATCTTTGACCATTGGGTATCTACTGACCCTATTAAGTTTCGTTGGTGGATTATAATGATTTCAGATGCTAATTATTGCGACAAAAAGTTTGTAATAGGTAACAAAGTTTACAATATAAATGTAGGAGAATGTGTTTATAGTTTACGAACATGGGCTAATAAGTTTGGGTGTAGTGTAAATACTGTAAATTCTTTTTTTGATATGCTTGAAAATGATAAAATGATTGAGCGTAAAATAATTGGAAAAGGAAAACAAAGCTCAACACTTGTTATTATTAGTAATTACAGCAAATATCAGATAGTGTCTGATACATTAACTGATACGCAAAATGATACATTAACTGATACAAGAAAAGAACGCAAGCTGATTACAACTAAAGAAGGTAAAGAAGGTAAAGAAGATAAGAATAAAGGTATTGACTTTTCAAATGTTCGTAATGAATTTTTACCAGTAGTTGAGTTATGGTTAGAATATAAGAACGAAAAAAAACAACCATACAAGCAAACAGGGTTTAATACTATGCTAAAAAAATTGTATGAAAAAAGTAATAACAACCCATCACTTGCATTAAGAATGATTGAAGATGCAATGAGTAAAAACTATTCAGGTTTTTTTGAAATAAAAGAAAAGCAACAACCAAAACAAACAGTTCAAACAAGAATAACCTTAGAATCTTAAAACATGATTACAGCATACAAAAATATATTTGACAATGTTCCATTCCACCTTACCATAGAAAGTGCCTTAAATCGAATAAAAAGCGGCAAATCTGTGGCATTGGTAGAAAAGGTAAGGGCAGAAATTGACAAAGAAAGGGCAAACAAGTTAAAAAGTAATTTACCAAGTGTTTGTTTTTCTGGTAAATTTACAGAGCGAAAAGATGAATGTTTGATAGAACACTCTGGTTTTATTTGTTTAGACTTTGACAATGTTGATGCCGAAAATAAAAAAAATGAATTATCTAAACTGGCTTTTATACATTCATGTTGGGTAAGTCCTTCGGGTAATGGTGTAAAAGCATTAGTGAAAATTGCAGATGGTAGTAAACACCGTGAGCATTTTGATAGCTTAAAAGAAATATTGCCAGACATTGACAAGTCAGGCGTAAATGTAAGCAGGGTGTGTTATGAAAGCTACGACCCTAATATTTACATAAACGAAAATGCAATAATATACACCAAAACAAAAAAAACTGAAAGGGTTAAGGTTTCCCAGACTATTACCGACAACACTGAGGTTTTTAAGAATATATTAAAATGGCTTGCAAATAAGGGTGATGCATTTGTAACAGGTGAACGAAATATATTTATGTACAAGTTAGCATCTGCATGCTGTAGGTTTGGTATTTCGGAAAGTGAATTTTTGCAATTATCTACATACGAATTCCCAGTAGGTGAAGACAGTTTCCCTATGAGAGAAATGGAAGCAGCCGCAAAGTCAGCATATAAATCGAATGCACAACACTATGGTAGTGCTAAATTTGAAAACGAAAAACTTATAAGCAAAAGTGAACAGAAAGAGATTATAATAAATGCAGATTACTATGATGTATCTAAAAAGGTTAATGACGTTATTTATGGTGAAGACGTTAAGAAACTTGCATTAAACATATACGATGCTGGATTGCCAACTATAAAAGGTGTAGGTGTTGCAGAGGTTGATGACTTATACAGACCAATGAAAGGAGAAATTACACTTGTTTCTGGTTATGGTAATTATGGTAAAAGCACATTTACCAAGTGGTATTTTGTTATGAGGGCATTATTGTATGGTGATAAAATAGGAATATTTACTCCAGAGGAAAACCCATCCGAAATGTTTTATCATTCATTGTGTGAGATATTAGCAGGAATGAACCTAAAGCCAACAAATTCACTAAGGATTAGCCGTGATGCATATATGGACACTTATGATTGGGTTTCAGAGCACTTTTACTATGTTTATCCTAAAACAATGACACCAACACCAGACTATGTAAAGTCAGTATTTTTAGAATTAATTATTAAGAGCAAAATAACTACGTGTGTAATTGACCCTTTTAATCAAATGGCAAACGATTATGGTAGTAGTGGTAGAGATGACAAATATTTAGAAACATTTTTGCGGGATTGTTCAAGATTTGCTATTGACAATGGTGTTTATTTTTACGTTGTAGCACATCCAACAAGGACACGAAAGGATGACACTGGAAACTATCCATGTCCAGATGTTTTTGATATTGCAAACGGTGCAATGTGGAACAACAAGATGGATAATATTTTAATTTATCACAGGCCATACGCACAAACAGAACCACAAAACCCATTGTGTGAATTACATTCAAAGAAAATTAGGCGTATAGGATTGACAGGGCAAAAAGGATTTTCAACATTTATGTTAGACTTTAATAGAAAAAGATATTTGTTTGATGGTGTTGACCCTTTAGCCACAATTTTAAACCAATAAAGACTGTTGAAAAATTAGAGCAAGTAATAGCATTTACTTAGTTAACATTTATATATATTTGTAAACATGAAAAACGAAACAGCAATACAACAACTACTCAGCGCAATAGAACAAGTTAATGTATCTTCACCCTATAACCCATTGATAGAGGCGTTATTAAAGTCTAAAGCAGCGTTAATTGAAATTGAAAAGGAACAAATACAAGATGCTCATTTATCGGGTTTAATTAATCCACTAGAAATGGAAGCATCTAAACAAGCAGAACAATACTACAATGATACTTATGGAAGCTAAACGCAAAAGAGGACAGCCAAAGAAACAACCCACAAAAGTAGTAGGGGTAAGAGTGTTAGAGGTAAACTTTAACGAGGCTAAGGAAGTGGCTAACTTAGCACTTTACAAATACAAACAGAAGTAAAACTATGAATAACGAAGAAACTCCCGAAGAAGAAATTTACTACGAAGAACCCACAAGTGGAATAGATGCAATCTACGCAGCTAACTTAATACTTCATACGCTTGATTTTTACGACATGGATGATGAGAAGCTAACCGACACGGGAAGGGCTGCTTTATTAAGGATTAAGAAGCGTGCTTTGAAGATTTTAGACTGGGGAAGTAAGGAAATTTATGACTCAATTTACGATACAGAATAATTATGCCTAAAAATTCACCAAGAAGAACGTCAAAAGGACTGTTGGCTATATCTTATATAGAAAAAATGCCTAATTCCACCAACACTGCTATTGCTAAAGCATTAGCTAAAGATTACCCAAACGACTTTGCAACCGTTGAACATGCAAGGTGTAGCATTAGAGTTGTAAAAGGGCAAAGCGGGGATTTGCATAGGGCGAAATCTTATACCGATGTACGGCAAAAGCTAAAGCAACTAAAGAAAGACTTGCCTAAAGGCGAAAGCGAAAGGATTGAATCTTATATATTACCTAAGTCTTGCACACGTATTTTAGTTTTGTCAGATTGCCATATTCCTTATCAGGATGACGATGCTCTTTTTGCTGCATTACAATATGGGATTGATAAAGACGTTAATTGTATTTACTTGAATGGAGATACAATAGACATGTATCAATTAAGCAGACACGAAAAGAATCCAACAAACCGTTCATTCAGTTATGAGTTAGATTGTGTAAGAACATTTTTAAAAGGTTTAAGAGATATATTTCCAAATGCACATATAGTGTATAAGATTGGCAATCACGATTTTAGATATGAAAAGTACATCATGCAGAACGCTCCACACTTATTGGGAATAGATGCGCTAAAACTTTGTGAATTGCTAAACTTTACAGAGTTACGAATACAAGAAGTTAAGTCTATGCAGTGGGCTTATGCGGGTAAGTTACCCATATTGCATGGGCATGAGTTACCTACTAAAAGCGGTGGAGTTAACCCGGCAAGGACTGTACAGTTAAAATTGAATAAGCAAGGTATAGTAGGACACTTTCATAGAGAAACAAGGAGCAATGGAAAGCAGTTTGACGATAAGCCATATACTACATATTCAAGTGGGTGTTTGTGTGACTTAAACCCTGCCTACATGCCCATAAACGATTGGACACATGGCTTTACTTATGTAGAGATAAATCCAAAAACGGGCAACTACTATGTTCATCAAAAGACTATTGTAGATGGTGCAATTTATTAAACCAAATAAATAAAGTAAAGTGGATAGATACGACATAGTTAATATAATTGTTTCTAACAACGCTTATAAACGTATGTGTATCTCTATCAATAAATCTTATTCAGATGACTTGTTTCAAGAAGTATGCGAGCAAGTATTAACAATGCCAACAGAAAGGCTACCAAGTGAAACACATTTACCATTTTGGTTTTATTGTGTTGCTAAGAATACCATAAGTAAGAATGGTAAATTAGGTAAGTTGTTTTGCAAAGAGTATGATATACCGATTGAAAAACTACACTTGATAGAAATTGAAACAACCGAAACAGATAGCCTGAATACGGTTGAGGATATTATGCTAAGTATGAGTGAGTTTGAAAACAGAATAACAATTCTCTATACTAAGTTAGGCAACATGAAAAAGGTTCAAAAAGAAACGGGCATAAGTTATTCGGCATTACGCTCAGTAAAAGAAAAACTAAAAAAGATAAGATGAAAGTATTAGTTGTAATTCCATCAGGTCCAAAGAATAACTATGAGAAAGCAAAGTACTCAGGTGTTGACTATCATAGGCTGTTAACGCCACATAACTATTTAGGCAATGACATAGAGATTTCACAAATCAATTCAATAGAAGATGTCACAATTGAGTTTTTTAGTCAGTTTGATTTAGTAGTTGTTAATCGTTACATTAGTAGGGTTGGTGATTCGCAGGCTATAATGACCAGGATAAAACAAAGCGGGGCAAAGTTAGTGATTGATATAGATGATGATTACAGAATACCTCAATGGCATATCTTATACCCAGCCTACACTAAAGAAAAGCACTCAGAGCGTATATTCTTTGGATTAATGCATGCCGATGCTATAACAACTACTCACTATAAGATAGCAGATGTGATACGCTCTGAAACTGGAAATAGGAATATTTATGTTGTGCCGAATGGGATAAACCCAGCACATGACCAGTTCGGGAATAATCCAACTCAGAATAAAAAGATTACATTTGGGTGGAGTGGTAGTATAACTCACTTTGAGGACATTATGTTAATGCATGATAGTCTTTACAGTCTTTATAAATCTGAATACAACACACGATTTAATTTTGTTTATGGTGGGCATGATAAAAAAGACACTTATTCAAATCAAATATTAGGAGCGTTAAGTTGTAAAGGGATTGCAAATGAAAGTATATTTGCAACGTACCCAGCAACCGATGTATTTAATTACGCTAACTTTTACGACCTTATAGATGTATCATTAATACCTTTAAGGGATAATAGATTTAACAATCTAAAATCAAACCTAAAGTTATTGGAGTCAGGATTCAAAAAAAAAGCAGCAATAGTATCAGACGTTGAACCTTATTCAGATATGTTAACAAACGCTAACTGTTTAAAGGTCCAAAACAAAAAAGGCTGGTATACTCAAATGGTTAAGTTAATACAAAACCGTTCAATGGTTGAAGACTTAGCAAATCAATTGTATGAAGACGTACAACAGTATCATATTAAAGTAGTAGCAAACACAAGATTAGAAGCATATAACGACATACTATCATGACAGAAATAATAACCGCAATAGGTGTATCAATGGTATTCACCTCATTTTTTTCACTCACTCAACTACCAACGTGGTTAAACCTTAAACCGTTTAATTGTAATGTGTGTTTATCTTTTTGGGTTGTTACACTTTATTTTATTTTGAGTATATTTGTTAACGATTTAAAGATATTAGAACCATTTGCATACGGTGGATGGGCTGCTTACTTTGCTATAATAACAAAACGAATACTAACAATACTATGATGACATACGAAGAGATATACAACAGTTTACTTGACAAACATAATAGCGTATATTCAACACTTGAAGTTATACGTATCTTTAAAAATGAAGGCGGTAACTGGATAGGAACACCATCACAACTTATGCAGATTACAAACCTTAGTCACGAAATTACAGGTGTGAGAGTTGGTGAATGCTCAGGGTGTAAAATATCAGCTATTAACAACTTAAATAGATGGTTAGATAATCACGAAGCAAACATATTGAAACAGAAAACACAACCTAAAAAGAAATGATAGCAGATAACGAATTTTTGCAAGCGGAGTTGGATATGGGTATTAATCCATTTAATCCTCAATTTATAGCTTTATGCAATGCAACAGTAAGCGAAGCAAACAAACACGCAACATTTGAAACTGTTTTAGATTTTGGGTGTGGTGTAGGTGCTTATTCAGATGCATTCAATAAGGCAGGGTATACCGTTAGTGCATACGACATATTCCCAGCCCACCAAAAGTACGTTAAAGAAAACCTACCACACCTTACAATGGTAGACAAACCTTTAACCACTGACTTAATGTTATTTATTGAAGTAGCAGAACACATGACCAATAGCGAATTAGGTGGATTGTTTAGAAGGATTAAGCCAAACTATATCTTATTCAGTTCAACACCTGAAACAACCGAACATGATGAAGCCTGGGGACATATTAATATAAAGCAAGAACCCGAATGGATAGAACTATTTGAAAAAAAAGGCTATGAATTAGTAAGTAAGTTGAATTACCCTACACCCTGGAGTTTAATGTTTAAGAAGGTATGATAGCATTTGAAAAATATCTTATTGAACAAGGTTGGTTAAAGCATAAGTATAACTTAATTAAATGCTGCTTAGAGCCTACAACTGACATTGAACTATCTACAATGAGTAACATAGATTATAGATACGTACACCCAACAGATAAATCAAAGGTAATAGTAATAGGCATTCATTATAGTGATTGCCCACCAACACTTGTTTCGCCAACACCAACAGTTAAAGGCAAACAAGACTTGACAGGCTATGAACGATTAGGGCTACTTGAAAAATACGACTTTGAAACAATAGTTAACGCAATGTTTGACAAATCAATAATACTTGAATTATAATATGGAAAATAAAACAACACCCGAAACACCTAACCCAATGAGTGCAATAGCTACACTTTGTTACATAGCTATTATAGCTTACGGTATTTACATTTTAATGAGTTACTAACATGGCAAGACCACACGGAACAAAGAATATTGAAACGCCCGAAAAGATGTGGGAACTATTTGAAGCGTATGTTAAGCATGTAAAAAGTACACCAAGAAAAAAAATGGTGTTTGTTGGTAAGGATGGGAATAAAGACTTTGAATTATTGGAAAGACCATTAACACTTGAGGGGTTTGAACTGTATTTATGCAATGAGGGCATTTTAAGCGATTTCCAGCAATATTTTGAAAATAGAGATAATAGGTACACAGATTATGTTTATATCTGTTCACGTATAAAGAAAAGCATACGAGAAGACCAAATAAGCGGAGGCATGGTAGGGCAATACAATCCATCTATAACCCAGCGTTTAAACGGATTAGTTGATAAGTCAAGTGTTGAGGTAAAAGAACAGCCATTATTTAAAGATGAAACTAACTAAATCAACAAGTTGCACGGCTGTTAACGAAAGCTATTATAGTGGAGTTTTTATTAACGACATAAAAATAATAGTAACTAAGCACACCGATAGCAGTAAGATAAAAGATTACATATACATGCACAAAAACGGCAGGTGCAGTAAGATAAAAATGGAGTTACTTCAATACCCATTAAACCACGTAAGGAAATTTAAACAAACCCAATAAAACCGCTTGTCTATGCGGTGAGCAAATGGCATTTAAGTACACAACAGCAATAAAAAAACTAAGGGCATTATCCAAACGGAAAAGGATAGTGCAGGGTGGAACAAGTGCGGGTAAGACATTTGGCATCCTACCTATACTTATTGACAAAGCGACTAAGACACCACGTTTAGAAATAAGCGTAGTGAGTGAAACAATCCCCCATCTTCGCAGGGGTGCAATAAAGGACTTTCTAAAAATAATGGATTGGACAGGTAGGTATATTGATGAGCGTTGGAATCGTTCACTACTTACCTATAAGTTTGCCAATGGTAGCTACATTGAGTTTTTTAGTGCAGAACAGGAAAGTAAACTAAGAGGTGCGAGGCGTAATATACTGTATATCAATGAGGCTAACAATATTAGTTTTGAAAGCTACCACCAATTAGCAATACGTACAAGTGATGAAATATGGCTTGACTACAACCCCACATCAGAGTTTTGGGCGCATACCGAATTAATGCGAGATCAAGATAGCGAGTACATAGTATTGACGTATAAAGACAATGAAGCACTATCTGACAGCATTATAAAGGAAATAGAGAGCGCACAAACAAAAGCACTTACGTCAAGTTATTGGAGTAACTGGTGGAAGGTTTACGGCTTAGGTGAGGTAGGTAGCTTACAAGGTGTAGTGTTTGATAATTGGAAACAAATAGACACCATTCCAAGTGATGCCAAGTTATTAGGGTACGGGATGGACTTTGGATATACAAATGACCCGACCACATTAGTAGCTATTTACATGATGGATAATGAACTATACATTGATGAACTACTATACCAAACTAACCTAAACAATAACGAAATAGGCAATAGGTTAAAGACCTTTAACATTCAAAGACCTTATGAGATAGTATGTGATAGTGCAGAGCCTAAGTCAATAAATGAATTAAGGCTACAAGGTTTTAACACCCAACCAGCACAGAAAGGACCTGACAGTATTAAGATAGGAATAGACATTTTAAAGCGTTATCAATTAAACGTAACTAAAAACTCTACCAATTTAATTAAAGAACTGCGAGCCTACCAATGGGAAACCGACAAAGACGGTAAGTTGACGGGCAAACCTGTTGACCATTCTAATCACGCTATTGATAGTTTAAGGTACTTTGCCCTAAACAAACTCAACAACCGACCACGAGGCAAATACGCCTTACTTAACGTATAGCAATTTAGCCATGTTTTTATATTATAAGACATGGTAGGTAACTATTACGAATTAACAATCAAACAATTTCTTAAGTGTAAAACGATTTCAGAACTTGAAACCGACCCTTTGCAGCGTAAAATATCTATGCTTGCAGAGTTAAGCGGTAAGACAGTTGAAGAGATTGAAACAATGCCTATAACTGACTTGCAAAAGCATTTAGCTAAGTTCAGTTCGATTGACACATTAGAGCCTAATAGTAAGGTTAAAATGCGTATCAAAGTAGGTGGCAAGCGTTTTGATTTGATTTGGAAAAGTCAGGAAATGACAGCCTACCAATATATTGATACTGTTAATTTCTGCAAAGACCCAGTAAATAACATTCATAACATATTAGCATCCTTAGCGTGTGAAGTAACATGGTACGGTAAGCGATTAAAGTATAACGGAGCAACCCATAAGGAGCGTGCAGATTTGTTTTACAATGAAATGAGGATAAAAGATGCTTACCCTATTATGGTTTTTTTTTGCAAGTACTTAAAGGAATTAGTGGACAGTACGCAGGACTATTTAATTCAGGAAGCGGAGAGAGTGAAGCAGATGGTGGAGAAACATTTACACAACGGTGGGGATGGATTGTAACACTTAACAACCTATCGAATAATGACCGTTCAAAGTGGGATTATTATGGTGACATGAATGTGATTGAATTTTTAAACACGGTTGTATTTTATAAAGAAAAGTCAGATTACGAATTAGCACAATGGCAAGCAGCGCAACGCAAATAGGGAAACGATACGGACAATCAACAGCGGACTTTACGACAAGTAGTAAGGATGCTGCAACACAAGTTGTATTAGACTGGACCAATGAGGGGATTGCGTTAATGAGTGCAAAGATTAGAAGTAAGGCAAGGACGGGTTCGGCTTCTACACTTGCTCAGGATATGACACCTGAGGTCGAGCCAATAAGCGGAGGTATATCTGTAAAGGTTGTTACTAATCAATACTATGCAGACTTTGTAGACAAAGGCGTAAAAGGTGTTAAGAAAAATAAAGCACCACAAAGCCCATACAAGTTTAAAAACTTAGGTGTTCCAAAGGAAATGTGGAAGTCTTTTGCTAAATATGCTGCAAGGACTGGTTTAAAACAAAACAAAAGTAGGACTCTTTCAACTAAGGGCAAAAGTAAAATTTCAGCAGGTAAAGATATTATAACAGTTGCAAAACAGTTAGCAGTTGCAACTAAAATAGGTGGTATTAAACCAATGAACTATAAGAAAGCAGCTGTTAACGATAAAAGAGTAAAACAGTTAGCCGAAAACTTATCGGTTGCATTAGGGCAAGTATTAATAGGTAAAATAGTAAGATGATAACAATACTAAGCGCACCAAACAAGTTTATGGCAGCGCATAATTTTATACCGTACACAATAAGCAGTGATAATACTTCACAGCCTAATTTTAATTTCGTGATTGACGTTAACGAAACAGGTGGTGCATCTAATCCACTCGCACGTTTAATCTATCCAAAGCAACCAAGCGTTAACACATTGACGTTTGACGTAGGCAGTGTGCTAAAGAATTATGTAAGATATGATTTTTTAAACGCAACAGAGGACCCATTGATATACGCAAATACAAATAGCAGGGTTAAGTATTTTTGTGAGTTTAGAGAATTGTACGATGTCAGCGGTACGCCAACACTATCTGGAGTATTAGCAAGCAACCCAACAACACCAAGTAGTACCGTTTACAATGTAGCAACTAACGCTGTATTTGATTTTGAAGATTATTCACCACTTGCTTATGCAAATTGCAACGTAAGCGGTTTTGGGTTTTTAAACGCAACATTAACAGAAAAAGAGGAAATAAATTTAGACCAATACAGGGTTCTTACTTTCTTTGACCCCAATAGGGTAGTAACAGCAATAAAGGTTACTGCAAATGGCATAGGACCAGTAACAATGCCAATAGTATTGCCTACAAATGAATTTTTGTTTAACATAAACGGAAATATATTTAATGCAGCAGAAGAACAAGCATCAGCAAATATAACAACACCATCTACAATAATAGTTCAAGTATTAGCAGGCTCGACAGTATTGGGGACTAAAACTTATCAATCACCTACTTCATGCAGTCAATACGAAACAGTAAGACTACATTGGTTAAATAAATTAGGTGGATTTGAGGCATACAACTTTAATAAGTCATCAAAGAAAAGCGAAAACATAAACCGCAAACAGTTTAAAGCACCTTTGCAGATTGGGTATAGTAAGAGTGAAAGGCTAAAAACTAATTACAACACAACTATTGAAGATTCAATACAAGTAAATTCAGATTGGATAAGTGATGAGCTTGCCGAATACTTTGAGCAGTTAATGACGTCACCAGTAATTTACTTAGAGCGTTCAGCAACCGACTTAATAGCTGTTAACATAACTAACACCAACTATCAAACTAAAAAGTTTATGGACAATAGGCAAATGTTTAACATATCATTTGACATTGAATATACTTATAACAGATACCGTCAAACACTATGATACGCAACCAATTAATTATAGAGCAAACGGGAATAAGTTATGAGTTGGACTTATTCGATAATGAGCCTATCCCATTAAACAAATCAATTAGTGACGTATCAAACATTGCAGAACGCAAAACAGATTTCACTAAAACGATTAAACTACCAGGTACTAATAACAATAACGATATTTTTAGCAATATATTTAACATTGCAAGGAATATTAAAAACACAAGTACTACTAATTTTAATCCTGACTTTAACCCATCACTAAAAGCTAATTGCACTCTGTATAAGAATGGTATACCACAGATAAAAGGTTACTTACAGTTAACAAATATTGAAGTAATAGACGATTACCAAATCGAATATGAAATTATTATTATAGGTAGGTTTGCAAATTTGTTTTCAGACATTGCAGATTTGAAGCTAAGCGAATTAAACTTAAGCGAATATGACCATCCGTACACAAATGCAAGTATACAATCAAGTTGGAGCGCACCAATAGGTGAAGGCTACTATTATGGATTGATTGATTACGGTTATACGTCAAATCCTAACCAATATTTTATAGACCAATTACTTCCACAGATATACGCAAAGACTATTATTGATAAGATATTCAGTGAAGCGGGATATAGGTATAGTAGTGCATTCTTTGATAGTGACTTTTTTAAAAAGTTAGTTATTCCTTATAGTGGTAAGACGTTAAGGCTATCTTCAGGTGAAGTTGAGAACAGATTGTTTTTAGCTAACAGAACAACTGACAGCGCATTTCTTAATATAGTTTCAAACTATGGGTTAGTACCTTTTAACAATAAAGTAAAAGACACTGTTCCACCCATTGGATATGATACAACAACAAATAGTTTTACTGTAAGAGATAGAGGTAAGAATAATTTTGTTTCAAATGGTGAGATAGTTTTTAAAAACAATGGAGCAGTAACTCAATTTTTTAACGCAAATATTGTATTTAAGAAAAACGGTTCAGTTGTTTTACAGACTTTAAATATATTAAACACTTCATTAGTGGCTCTGCAGCAGGTATCAATACCATATAGCATACAAACTCAGCCTATATCTGTTAACGCCACCGATGAAATCACAATAGAAATACAAAGTTTTGCAGGCTCATACTTAGATTTACAATTTAAAGTACTAACAGGTTCAAACTTTTTCAATCAACATAACGGTGAAATTGCAGAGGGTGATAACTTGCCTATAAGTGCATTGATGCCAAATGATATAAACCAAACAGATTTTTTATCTTCGATTATTAAAATGTTTAATCTATATGTAGACATTGATAGCCTTGACGATAAGAAACTAATTATAGAGCCTTACAACACGTTTTATACAAATACCTTAGTAGACTTCACAGAGCAAGTAGATGTAAGCAGAGGTGTTAACATAAGCCCATTAGGTGCATTAGATTACAAGTCTTACAAGTACACATTTACAAAGGACGATGACTATCTAAACAAAAGGCATCAAAGCGTGTATGCTGACCCTTATGGATTTTATGATGAAAAAATAGAAAACGATTTTGTTAAGGATGAATTTGTACAGGAAGTAATATTTGCGCCACGCCCGCTTACTAAGTTTGGTGATAAGTTAATCACTCAAATAATATTTAAGGATAGCAATGGTAACAGAACAGACAGCCCGTCAAAGATTAGTTTATTGACAATAAACCCAGACGTTGCATTTACAACGGTAAACTTTACAATATTATCACGTAGTGGGACATCATGGGTGTATACCTTAATACCATACGTAGGGCATTTAGATAATCCACTTGCACCAACGTATGACATTAATTTTGGAACACCTAAGCAGCTACAATATACTACTACTGTTTATACTAATAGTTCACTATACAATGTATTCCATAGAAAGTACTTAGAAGAGATTACAGACCCGAATAGTAAAATAGTAGAGTATTACATTAAGATTAGCGACATTGGCTTAAATCAATTGTCATTCCGTTACACTTACTTAATAGACAAACAATATTACAGACTGTATGAGGTAGATGCTGACTTGAATAGTGATGAGCCTGCTAAAATTAAGTTTTTAAAACTAAAACTAGCACCTGAGTTCATAGGCGGTCCGACAAATATTAACGGTGGAATAAGTGGTGAAGACCCGATCTTTGATAAACAGTTTCAAAGAAACGGAAATGTAAGTGAGTTTTATGCCGACCAAACTATTCAGGGTAACGATAACAATATTCAAGGCGATAAAATAATAGTCAACTCAGATACTAACATTGTTAATGGTGTAAAGGTTAATATTTTATCAGGTAGCAATAACACTGTTTCAAACAATGATGTAACATTAATCGGAACTGATAATTATACCACATTTAGGGATGGACAAACAGTAGTAGGTGGGTTTGATATGCCTTTAACTTATACGTTTGAAATTGATTCAACTATTGTTCAAGATTTAAAAACAACTGAATATGATATAATCACGCCACCCGATGGATTTTGGATTGAGTTGTATGATATGTACGCAACATTATTGTTTAAAGACTTAACACCAGTTGGATATAATAGTCACCCAGTAAAAATAAAATATAGTGGTGATTCAAATAGTGACTACTTAGGAACTTGCGACAGTGGTTTTATTGCAAAGGATGTGGCAAATACAGTAAGGGGAACAATCATACGTGACAAATTATTACAACCAACAAAACTTGTATTGTTTTCGGCAGGTGATTTAGGCACAAGTGGTAATGGTTATTTACAAATTCAGATTCAATATAGGTTACATCAAATACGAAGATAATGGCACAAGAAACAGTAGTAATAGACGTAGAGGTAAAAGGCACGGGCAAAGGCGAAGCAAGTATTAAAAGCCTTAAAGGGGAATTGCGTTCACTCAAAAACGAATTAGGACAGCTTGACCCTGCAAGTGAGGCGTTTAGCAGAGCAGCTAAAAGAGCAGGACAGTTGCAAGAACAAATAAGAGGTGTAAATGATGCTATTGAAAATGCCGACCCTGAAAAGAAGTTTGCTCCATTTAGTAGAACGGTTGCAGGTTTAGCGGGTGGATTTTCGGCTGCTCAGGGTGCTATGGCTTTATTTGGTAGCGAGAGCGAAGACTTACAAAAGACCTTAGTAAAAGTACAAGGTGCAATGGCTTTAAGTCAAGGGCTTAATTCATTGTTAGAGTTTAAGAACGATTTTAAAGACTTAGGCAAATTAATAGTAGGGCAAGTAGTCAAAGCGTTTACTACGTTAAGGGGCGCAATAATAGCAACTGGAATAGGTGCATTAGCAGTAGCAGTAGGTGTATTAATTACAAATTGGAAAGATTTTAGCAAAGCTATTACATCTGCATTTCCAAGTTTTAAAGTAGTTACAGATTTCTTTTCTAACATACGACAAATTGGAGTAGGTACGTTAAAATCTATTGTAGCAGGATTTGAAGTTATTGGTGATGTGGTTGGTAAACTATTTCAAGGCGATTTTTCAGCTGCTATTGACTCCGCTAAAACATTTGGTGAAAAAATAGCAGTAGCATATAATGAAGGGTATGCTGAAGAAGATAGAAAAATAAAAATAGAAAACGGATTAAAGGATAGAAAACTTGCTTTAGATTTAGAAGAGGCAAAAGGCAAAGACGTTAATGCAAAAAGATTAAAACTATTAAAAGATGAATTGTCAATACTTGAAAAAGGTAGCGAAGAGTATAACGCTAAATTGATTGAGATTGAAAATTTAAGGACTGAAATAAGACAAAAAGCAAAAGAGGATAAAGAAAAGAAAGCTAAGGAAGAAATTGAACTTTATGATAAAACATTAGAAGCCCTAAAGTCAAGATTAGCAGTTGAGCAAGAATTAGTAAAAGCAAGATTAGATGCAACTAAACAATTAATAAATGAACTTAAAACAAGTACTGAGGCATCAGTAAAAGAAATAGAAGAGTTAAAAAACAATGCGTTAAAATCAGTAGAAGATACATCACTTTCACTTGAAACAAGACAGCAAATTTTAGATGAATATTTAAAGGCTGGTTATATAACTCAAAAAGAATATGCAAATGCTGAAATAGCTTTAGAAAAAGAAAAGACTAATCAAAAGATTGCATTGTTAGATTCTTATTCATCAATACTTAGTTCGGCTTCAGAATTAGCAGGAAGAGATACAGCGGCAGGAAAAACATTAGCAGTTGCATCTGCTACTATTTCGACATATACAGCAATAGCTAAAACATTAGCAGCGTTTTCAGGTGTTCCGATTCCAGGTTATGCAATTGTACAATCAATAGCAACAGGAATTGCAGGTTTAGCAGCAGTTAAAAACATACTTGCAGTTCAAGTTCCAGGAGCGGGAGCGGGAGGACCAACACCATCAATGCCAAGCGCACCACGTATACCGCAAAACTTTTCAGGCACATCAATTAATCAATCAAACCCGATACCAACAACACAACTAAACGTAAAAGATTCGAGAGTATACGTAGTAGAAACAGACATTACTAATAGCCAAAACAAGGTTAAGGGGATAGTAAGAAAAGCAACAATTCGCTAAAATTATATTTTAAGTTATGGAGAAAATTCCTGTATACAGATTTAAGTGTTTGCCAGATGATGAAAGCAAACTTGAAGCGGTGGCTTTAGTAGATACACCAGCTATTGAGATGAATTGGCAAGCGTTTAGTAATAACAATTATAAGTTTTCAGCTATTGAAGAAAAGAGAATTATAAGCGGTCCTTTAATGGTTGCGGACTTACCTATTTATAGGCGTGATGCAAGTGGGGAGTATTACGGTGTGTTTGAGGCTGAGGACATTTACAACTTACGCAATAAGTTTTTTAAACAGTCATTAGATAAAAGCGTAAACATGATGCATGATTCTAATCAAATGGTTGAAGGTGTATACATGATTGAATCGTTTTTAATTGATTCAACACGTGGCATATTTTCGCCTAAGGGATATAACCTTACAGATGGCAGTTGGTTTGGTTCATATAAGGTTGATAATGATGAAATTTGGAATGACTTTATAAAGACGGGCGAGTTTAAAGGCTTTAGTGTAGAAGGGTTGTTTAACACCGTAAAGATTGAAGACAAGCCCATTGATTTGATTGAACAAATTATTGAGATAGTTAAAAACATAGACAACTAAAAAGCAATATTTAACAAATAATATATTAATAGACATGACAAAAAAAGAAGCATTCGAGAAGATTAAAAGTCTTTTATTCTCCGAAGAAAAAAAGTTCGAGAACGCTAAACTCGTAGACGGTACGATAGTACAATGGGAAGATGAACTAACTGAGGGCACTGCTTTAAACGTAGTTGATGCAGATGGTAACATGATGCCTGCACCCGATGGAGCGCATGAAGTTGATAACGGCTCTATTGTAACTACTGTTGGTGGTTTGGTAACTAAAATCGAACAAAAAGAAACCGAATTAGAAACAGAAGAAGAAGTAGAAACAGAGATGCAAAAAATGTTTGCTGAATTTGTTGAGCAGTTCAAAGCGTTCCAGTCTGAGTTCAGTGCAATCAAAGACAAAGTTACAAGCTACGATGAAAAGTTTGCAGCGTTGGAAACTAAGTCAAAAGAAACAGAAAGCTATTTTAGTGAAATCAAATCAGTAGTTGAGCAAATTGCAAATGAGCCAGCAACCGAAATTGAGCCAGCTAAAAATGTTTTCAAACAGTCAAAGAAAAAACACAGTGCATTAGAGCGTATCGAAGCATGGAAAAAATCTAACAATTAATAAATAAAAAAGACATGGCATTTAATGTAACAGGCTTAACCGCCTACACCAAAACAAATGAGCAAATGCTCATTACTAAGTCATTCTTTGAGCCTAAGACAGCCTCAAGAATGCAAATTTTAACAGGCGTTAAATCGTCTATTCAAGTACCTTCATTAAGCGATACTTTATTTTACCAAGATGGTTCAGCATGTGGATTTGAAGCAAGTGGTGACACTACCATTTCAGCCCGTGTATTGACAGTTGGACGTATCAAAGTAAACAAAGAGTGGTGCGTAAAAGATTTGGAAACAAAGTACACCCAGTTGTTGCTTTCTCCAGGTTCTAACTACGATGCATTGCCAGGTAAGATTGACCAAGCGTTTGTTGAAACCATTATTGGAACAATGGGTGAGCAAAACGAAAAAGCAATTTGGCAAGGTAATACCGCTTCGCCTGACACTAACTTAAACAAGTACGATGGTTTAGTGAAAATTATCAACGCTGCATCAGGAACAGTACAAGCAAATGCATCAGCATTTACTGGTATTGCAACAGTAACAGCAATTACAGCTGCAAACATTATATCAGTAATGCAAGGTGTTTACAATGCTATTCCAGTACAGATTTTAGATAAAGCAGACTTAAAAGTTTCTATCGGAACTGACTTGTTTAGAATGTATCAAATGGCTTTGATTAACGCTAACTTGTTCCACTTCATCCCAACTGAAAACGGTTTAGGAGAAATGAAGATTCACGGTACAAATGTTACTGTAATCTCTACACCTGGTTTAATTGGAACAAACGCAATCTACGCATTACGTGATAGCAATATGTTCTTAGGAGTAGATTTGGAAAACGAAGAAGAGTCGTTCAAGTTTTGGTACTCTGAAGACTTTGACGTTGTGCGTTTCAAGTCTGAGTTCAAATACGGTGTTCAAGTTTCACAACTTACCGAGATTGTTAAATTCACTATCTAATAACTAAAGACTATGCCGTGTGCAATATTAGCAGGTTACGCACTTGACTGTAAAGATGCAGTTGGTGGAATAAAAAACATCTACGTTGCTCCGCTTAGTTCTGTTTCCGCAGTTGCTGAAAATGCAAGTGGATATGTTACTGGAATTACAATGGTGGGTTCAAATAAATTCTTTAAGTACGAGTTAGAGCCGAGAGGTGCTAATAGCGGAACATCGAATATCAATTCAGACCCAGCCGTTGGAACAGTAGCATACGAACAAACATTATCAGTATCGTTCTTAAAAATGAAATATGAAACCTCGAATAAACTTCAAACAATCATAGCTAATAGAACTGCTATTTTGGTTGAGATGAAAACAGGGCAGTATTTCTATTACGGTAAGGAAAACGGAATGGAAGTTAATGGTGGAACGGCTGCAACAGGTGCAGCAATGAATGAGTTTAACGGTTACAACTTAACCTTTAGTGGTATGGAAAAAACATTACCGCAAGAGATTAATCCTACACTAATTACGGCAATCACATCTGCATGAATACAAGGACCTAGTAATCCAGATGTACCTAGTAATCCAGATGTACCTAGTAATCCAGATGTA
>ERZ869921.250-NODE-250-length-36618-cov-5.820885_pt1 | contig 36618 bp, 56 predicted proteins | sample MGYA00579310_ERZ869921 | MGnify/ENA primary metagenome ERZ869921 (study PRJEB32216, sample SAMN09231816) | wastewater metagenome | place: USA: Maryland | collected 2016-06-21 | study: EMG produced TPA metagenomics assembly of the PRJNA472060 data set (Reclaimed... | reverse complement strand
CGCCGACGCCCTAATTGCGCGGCTGAGCGAGGACGATGAGCAATGGCAGCAGTTTGAGCGCACCTTCATGGAACGCTTTGCTGATGAACCTAATATCATCAGAGAGTGCCTGTTAGCCACGGCAGAGGTTAAGACAGAAATAGCCTGGCAAAGTATTAACCAAGCGCAGGAGGCGCGAACGAATGATTAATCAAGTTTGTGCATTTGAAGTCTCGGTAACTGGAACTGACTGGACGAAGATCATCAACGCCCGAACAGCCGGAAAGGCCAAGTATCAGTACTGGCTTGACGTGACTGATGCTTGGCCGGATGTGCCCCTCACGGCGATGCGGGCGAAAAAGTATAACGGCGGCAGGCCGTACACCTCGGAAGCCTTTGAGCGCAACGCCAAGTATCGCGGCTTGCCTGATGTGAAATGTGGCCAGCGGGTGAGAGTCGGCAACGATGAAGGAGTGGTTGTTGGCCATAATTCATCGGCAAACTTTGATGTGCTATTTGATGATGATTCGCCGAAGTATGGCGGACAAAAGCTGAGTGTTCACCCTCAAGAGATTGAATTGGTCGAGAGCGCGGGAGGCGCGAGCGAATGAAACAAGAAATCAAAAGCGAAGTCACAGAATTTGGCTTTAATTGGGGAACGGCTGAAGTGACGCGGCTTTTCAGCGATGAAGCAAAAGGCTGGGTTACAATCGGGATCAAAACGCCGAAGGGTGAGATTCAGGTGTACGTGACAAAAACCGGCAAAATCCGCGTACACGATAAAAGCGGCGCGGAGTGGAAGCCAATAGCGCAGGGAGGCGCGAGCGAATGAGTGAACAACAAAATTACATTGTTGGCCAGTTAGACAACCAACAGTCTGACGACAAGATTTTTGACGACTACGGCGACGCGATTCAAGCGGCCAAATCTGGAAGCTGGAATGATTCAGTATGGGCGGTCTGGCTACATCCTGAAGGCGGCATAGAGGCGTTGATCTATCAGCAAACGGAATATACGCCCTGATTTCGTGTCGGCTATAGCCAATACTATAGACAACTCGGATTGAATTTGCTATACTTCTAGCTATGGATATAGTTACTAAAGCATCAAAGATTATCCGCGAACCAAGAGACATTCCAAACCAAGCCGGGCTGCGAATCGTCGGCATCACAAAAGACAAGCAATTCGTTTGGCTGATGGTTCAAAAAGGCAAGGACGGATGCTGCACGTTAGGCGAAGGCATTTATGCAACGCTCGAAAGCTGGATGACCGTTGAGGATTTCAAGAAGTTCATACTTCCGGCAGTGGAGGCCGCGAGACAATGAATGATTTCATTACCGAGAAACGAAGCGACAAATTCCCGCCCGAACTGCTCCGAGCTTGGGCGGATCGCTGCGGGATTGATTTCGCGGATGAGCGGGTACAATTTCCAGACGAGTGCGGGTGGCCGAATGACTTCATGTACTTTGAAGCCGGTTGGCTGGCGCGTTTCAGTGTGATCGCCTTGCGTCAGTCGGTCGCCGAAATGCCAACAGTAGACTTTGCGTCTGACGGCGAAGAGTTGATTCGGCGCGATGACGTGTTTGCGCTTCTACGCGCTGGCGTCGAGAAAGCGTCGTCCATTCCAAACGAACCCGATCAAACCAAATACGAGCGCGATACGCTTATCTGGATGCTGATTGATATAACTGGCGAGCCAAATGCTGACCTGTTTAATGAGGCCATCGCGGAAATCAAAAAGCTCAAGGATATACGCGAAGGTGCGGTGCATTGGGTAAACAACGCTGTGCATTTTCAGCAACAGGCGGGTGAACTGCAAGAGCGGCTGGCGGGTTCGCAGCGGCTAGTCGAAAGCCAACGTGACACAATCCGCAAGCTGCGCTCTGAAGAATGGGAGGCGCGCAAACTGTTAGAACAAATCACCGACCCAGAGCCGTGTCGCTTGGATCATCACGGTTACTGTCAGGCGCATCTATGGGTAGGTAAGGGCGAATGCGCTCACAGTAGGGCAAAGAAGCTCCTAGGAGAAACCAGAGACATAACGAAATGACCGAGTCTCTCGCCACAACCACAACCCAATCCGCCCTCGCGCCTTCATCGCCCGTCGCCGAATGGCACACACATCTTGATCTTCAAGTCCGCGCTGGTCAGATGGCCAAAGACACGGCCACGACCTACCGGCAAGGAATGCGGAAGCTGACGGAGTGGGCAAGCCAGCAGGAAAGCTGGAATCGCACGCTGATTCTGGAATGGGTTGCCGCGCTCAAGGCGGAAGGCAAAACGGTCAAGACGGTTTCGATTTGGCTGACGGGCGCGAGATGCTTCTTTCAATGGATGCTAAGCGAAGGCCGAATCGTGGTTGATCCAACAGCAGGCGTCAAAGCTGGCAAAAGCTCCGGCAATCGCCACAAGCGCGAACCGCTCACGGATGAGGAAGTCGGCAACTTGATGAAGCTGGCTTCCCTTTCCAATCGTGACAAGGCTTTGATCTGGATAATGCTCTACACCGGCGCTCGCGGCGTGGAATTGCAACGGGCAGATATTGAAGACCTGAAGACGGGCGATGGCAACGATATGCTTTTGTACGTGCAAGGCAAAGGCCGAAGCGAGAAAGACGAGCCGCTTGTGATTGCATCCAAGTCTGCGCGTGACGTGGTTCGCGCTTATCTGGCTGAGCTTGCCGAGCGGAAGCATACCAAAGGCGCGTTGTTTGTCACGGAGCGAAACAAAACGCCACGCCGCATTTCACGAGTAACGCTTCGCGCCGACATAAAGCGAGCATTCGCAAAGGCTGGAATCTTTGGTGACCGCGTGAAGACCGTTCACAGCTTACGCCACAAAGCGGCACGGGCGATGATCGAAGGCGGCGCGGACATTCGCAACGTGCAAAAGACGCTGAGACATAACAGCCTGCAAACGACTGAGATTTATTTGAACGAAACACGACGGCTGAGCGATGCCGCCGAAAGAGTAATCCGCTACGGAGCCGAGGGCGAATGATGGCCCATCAACCACACTTATGACCAAAGAAAAGAAAACTGACCCACTGGCTCCGTCACCGTCAATTCTCTGCAAGCTTGGCTCGCTGGTCGTCCACGTAGAAGAATACCTGAGCGCGGACGGTCACGACTTCGACCGTCAAGCGATATTGAGCGGACTCCAAGACGCAGAGCTAAGAGAATGGTGCGACCAGATGGCGGAACTCGCGTTACTGCCAGTCAAACGCAGATAATTAACCGCCCCGCTCCGGCTGGGCAAATGAGGTAATAGATGTACACACTGTCGAGGGACTACGCAAGACTATTTGACCTGCTTTGCACCGGACAGGTTCTGGTCGGTTGGGTGAGATACAGCGAGAGCTTGCGAGATGTCGTAAAGATTGAACGCCGCGCTGAGTTTGATATTTACATAGGCGTGCGCGGCATTTGCTACATAGACCTGGGAACGTTCGACCGGGAGAAAGGCGAGGAACGTGACGTTTTCGCTGCACGATGCGAATCTGTTGACCTGGAATGGATTGAGCCGTCAGTTCCCCGCGCCGAAGTCGCCGCCCTTCGCGCTCAATTCCACACACAGGCTGAGCAGCGGGATTTCGTTGGCAAACTGGTTGATAATATGCCTCACGCTCGGATTGCAGCGGAATTTGAAGAGTTCAAAGCCGAAGTCGCCGACGTGCTGGCTGCGTTGCGAGATGAGATGGTAGATAGCATGGGGAGCCTGAAAGATACTATCTATTGGCTGGAAAGACTTGATTCCACAATCGCCAAGCTTGGCCTTGCGCCAGAGGGGAAAGAATGAGCGAATCAATGCCCGACTGTCCCAACTGCGGCAATAACCGTCAAGTCTGGCGTAACCAGCAGACCGACTTGCTGACGCGCCATCGTGCGTGGTGTCATACCATTGTGGCTACGATTGACCAGACGCCGCATACGCAGCCCTGCCCTTGTGCGTGGTGCAGGCTTGACCGAGATAACCAAGAGGAAGCAATGAACGAACCGACACAACAACAGAAGTGCGCTGATTTGGCGCGGGTGATGGGATGGGACTTTATTCCGGCATCAAGCGAAATTGCGCTGCCAGACGTGGGCGAATGGTATACGCCGCTTGGTAAAATCTACGGAGATGAGCCACCAGACCCCTTCACCGACCACGCCGCCTGTCACGCGCTGGTTGCATGGCTGGCAACACAGCAGAGGAATATTCAGCAACGATTCGTTTTTGCTGTGCGCGACGAAACTGCTCACGTTGACCTGTGTTACGAATTGCGGATTCTAACCGCCGAGCCTGCCGTCATAGCCGAAGCCGCTTGGCTGGCGATTAAGGAAGATTCTTCAGCTTCGCAATAATGGCCACGTCGCGCTGGATCATCTGCTCAATCAAATCGGCCAAACATCACGGCAACGTCCTCGCGCTTCATCTTGCGGCGTCCATTCCTGCCCAACGCATGACCCACTGTAGCCCAAACTGGCAGAGGCGTTTGACTTAAAATCAAAAAGTTGCTGGTTCGAGTCCGGCCAGTGGGATGCGAACACGTCCACATCTCAGAATTTGACGCACTTTTTTTGACACAAGTTTTCTCGCCGGTGTATACTGCGCGCGTTGACACATGAAAACCGGCTGATCTCAAGGCGAGAAGCCAGCCGGTTTATCAGATAATCGCGGACTTTGCGGGCGCGAGTGATCTGGCGGCGAGAGAATAGCGACAATTCCCTTTTCTGCCAAGCCCAGCCCGCCTTTTCAAAAGAGGCAAAATCAATGAAAACATTTCTGTTGAGCGCCGTGCTACTGCTGGCGATTCAGGCGTCAGACTGTGCCACTGCTGGGTCAATCCATGACTCCAGCGTAACGCGAGAGAAACGCGCCGCCGACAGTCAGCGCAATCTGTATCAGGAACAGGTGGCCCCGACGCCGACGCCTGTGATTATGCGTGAGGTTCACTCAGCCAGCTTCCCTGCTGATGAGAACACTCAGCCCCAAAAGAAACTACCGCAACTGCCACGCCAAGCGCCGGAGGTCGCCGAACGATGAAAGCCATTCTGTTACTTGCCTGCTTAGTTTATATCGGCTGGCCAGCGGTTGATTTTATTCCAGACATTACACCGTTCATTGGCACTGCTGATGACGGGCTGGCTGGCGGGATTGCGATGTTGGTGCTGCGGTCGTATTTCGTAAAGGAGAAGTGAAGGTTATGAAAGAGATTGATTGGTCGCACCGTTGACATACGAAACCGGCTGGTACTCAAGGCGAGAAGCCAGCCGGTTTATCAGATAATCGCGGACTTTGCGGGCGCGACATCTGGCGGCGAGAGAATATCGGTAATTCCCTTTTCTGCCAAGCCCAGCCCGCCTTTACCAAAGAGGCAAAACCAATGAACAAGTTTCTATTGAGCATCACGCTACTGCTGGCGATTAATGCCAATAAGTGCGGCCAGCAACAACCATCAGTCGAAACCGAACACCTGCGCCTAGTGCCGGTTACGTCTACAACCGATAAAGCAGAGATTGAAGACCAGGAGTTTTTCAAGCGAAACGGAATGGACGGCGCTAAAGTTTCCTTAAACGGGCGGCCTGCTATTGCCCGACATCAAACCAACGGCTCATGGGTGGTGGAATACTCCGATGGGTCAATCGTACCCGCCCAGATGAGCCTTCCGTCAAAGTGGAGGTTCCGGCTGTCAGTGGGGCAAACTATTGTTGCTTTTGAGCAACTCGCTACAGTGAAGGAGGGTAAATGAACAAGATTTTTTTGGGTGCAGTGCTATTGCTCACGCTTCAGGCCAGCGACTGCGCGACCGCTGGCAGTATTCAGGATTCCAAAGCTGAGTGGCAGGCGCAAAATGGAGGTGCGAAATGAACCGCCAAAGCGCAGCAGGCGCATTCGCATTGGCTGTTCTGGCATACTTTCTAGGACTTTACCAAGTAACACCGGCTTACCTGTACACCAAGTATGCCGCTAACCAGAAGGCACAGCCAGTCCAGCAGCAATCCGCACAGTCACCGACGCCGGTTAGGCAGTCTCGGATAACGCCCGTAATATCACAACCAGGTTCGGCGATGACAGCGGAAACGCAGCCAACACCGTGGCCAGCGCCGGAAGGATGGACACAGCGATGAAAAGGTCATTCGCCTGCCTGCTGTTCGGCCTGATTTACACAATCTCGCCGATTGATTTGTCGGTGTTTTACGCGCCGGACTTTGTCCCCGCTCTGGGGCAGACAGTCGGCGCGGTTGATGATGTGGCTGTTGATATTTTGATGATTTATATTGCGTTTCGGCGCAAAAGAAAGGGGTGATATGAAAAAGATTGATTGGTCGCAATGGTTCCTGTTTGTTATCGGCGTTGTGGTGGTTGAGTGCATTTCAATCTACCTGCTTTGGAAAGCGTACCCCGGCGAAGAAATGCGAGTGATGGGTTGGGGTATCCTGATTCTCGTTCTTGGTTTCAGCGGTTACGCGACCTACAAAGCCAACGAACCAGACAACACAGTGAGGCAGGTTGGTATTGGCGGAAAGATAATCCTGGCTCTGCTGGGTGTCGCCTCGCTTTACGGCCACAGTTCAATGAGCCGTGAACTCTCGACCGCGCGCGAGGGCTACAGTGAATACCAGAAGAAGACGGTGTTCGATGAGCAGGTGAAAAACCAAGCGGCCCAACGTGCCATTGAATTGGCGAGAGCCGAGAGCGACAAGCTGGCGTCGTTGGCTCGACTGGAAACGGCTGAAACCGGCAAGCTGAGACTTCTTGATCCCAGCCAGCGGCGCGCGACTGGGAGCGGTACTCGCCGTCAACCTCCCGCCCAGCCAACACCAACGCTTTTGACCAGTAGTTTGATGACGGACGAAACAATTGGTGAAATTAAGACCGTCACGCCGCGAACGGAGGCTGCTGTCCGTGAAAGCTGGCTGGATTTTTTCCAGCGAGTAAACATGCTGCAAATTCTGGTTTCCGTCCTGAGCGCATTGGCCGTCAACGTGGCAAGGCATTGGGACAGAGTTGGAATTATAGGCGTCCCAGACTGGCTTGAGCGCGTTTGGCACTCCGGCCCCGCCGGTCAGCAATACGTGACGGCCAACTTCCCTGCTCACGCTCAGCGAATGCAGGCTTCGGCTGCCGGTCAGCCCAATCAGGCATACGCGGGAAACTGATGCTGCCTGCGGCGGCTGGCGTCGAACCGCAGGCAGTAAACACAATGGCGCAGGTGTCACCAATTGAGGCAGACTATGGACGAGAAGAACAAAAGGTTGGCAATTGGCTGCCTGTTCAGCACGGCGCTGCTGGTAATGGCGTTGGCTTGGCCGGAGGAAGCAGCGGCAGTCTTCCGGTGGGCAACGGGATGGGTGGATTGGGCAATGGCCAGGTGGTGACTGCCTCGGTTCGCGGCGGACAGACACAGGGAAACTACAGAATGCCTGTCACCGCAAGCCCGGCAGGCACTCAAACCGGGCAAGAATTACACAATGCACTTCCCCGCTATGAAAACAAAGGGTTTAGTCCAACTGACTGTACAGGCAATTCCACTGACTGTACAGTCAGTGAGTCAAATCCGGCAACTGACTGTACAGGCAGCGAAATACCTGCTGGCGGTGACTGTACAGTCAGTGCCGACAAGCAGACACCGAGACAGGCAGACACGGAAACTGACTGCCCTGAGATTCACGCTTGGCGGCAAAAGCCGGGCGAGCCGCCGACGCCCAGATCGTTTTCACTGGTGCCACATCTGAAATTGAATGACCGAGTGGTGGTGTCTGGCGAAAACGGTAAGCCATCTATCGTGACTCAAGTTGTGACAGGATGGCAGATTCAATGGTCTACGGTGTGCCCGGACTGCCACAAGCGGTTTCGTCCGGTGGCAGGGTTTATCAGGCCACGCGCCTGGAGAAAAATGGAGGGAATAGATGTCGAACAACAAAAGCGCCTCGTTGCAATCCTGCTCCGAAGTCGGTTCAGCAGCGGTCGAGTCAATCGCAGACATGGCAATTGTTCTCCTTGAAACTGAAGGGGATTTGACTGTCTTTGAGAGTGAACTGAGGGCGATGGCTTCTGCCCTGCCCGACCTGAAGGACGTATTTGACGTAATGGCAGACCGAGCCACCGGAATCGCAGAGCGAATGGCGGCCTGCCGGGAGTTTGCGGTTAAGTGAAACCAAAGGTCATAACAGCCGACTGGCCGCTGCGCTGGCTAGTATTACCAAGCTGGCGTCGGCTTCACCGCGTGGCGAAGACTAAGATCATTGCAGGGCAACCGTCTGGCATTGGTGTAACAGTCTGCGGCCTTCGCGGTAGGCTCGCAATTCCTGGAGTGTTCAGTCGGCTCGGCCTGCCCCGGTGCGCTCACTGTTGCCGGATGGTTGGAATACCGGCTGGCAATGGTGCGCCGTTCAACAAATTCAAACTCAGAAAATGGAAGGAGTCTTGATGAAACAAACTGAAATCAAACCATGCGCGGCCTGCGGCAAAGGCGTGATGCACGCCGGAGCGCCACAGTTTTACCAAGTGACCGTCCAACCGCATTTGGTAAACGTCCCAGCCATCCAGCGCCAGCACGGGCTGGAACAAATGCTCGGCGGCAACGCGACCATCGCCTTCCACATGGGAACGCAGGAAGAACTGGCCGTGCCGTTTGGCGAGCCGGTAGTAATGCTTCTCTGCCAGGACTGCGGCATCACCGAGCAAAGCATCGCCGGGCTGCTGGAAACACAGGGAAACCGCCAATGAATAAACCAGCCTTGCCCCGCCTGCCCCAGAAGTTCCGCTGGGGCTGGACAGACACCGGAGCCAGAATCTTTGAAGACCTCCGCGCCCAGAAAGCAGGCGGCACTCGCCGGAACGTCGGCCACTTCACGTTTGCCGTTCTGCGGCACGTGCTGGAAGGTGAGCCACTGGGAAACGAGAAGTGGCGTAGCCGGGCGCGTGACCTGCAATGGTTGTTGAAGGGCTGGAAGGTTTTGTGACGGAAGATTAAAATTATGGAATTGAGCGAGGCAAACCGTGTCTCGCTTTTTTTTTGATTTAGGTACGAGCGGATTTTGACACTCGCAGCCACGAAATAGACCGCCGCCAGCCTAACCCGCTGGCTTTTTCTTTGCCCGCCCCCATTTTTAATAATAAATAGCTTGACGTTTGCTCAAGCTATGCTAGAATACTGCCACACCGCGAGCAATGACGCAGACGGTGAAACACAAAGGAGACGGCATGATGAACGCTAAATCAACAGACTTTGGGATGGTCACTCAAACCCCCGAAACAGCTTTTGAGGAATCCCTGATGCGCTCATTTATCAAGATGAGCTTGCCCAAGGATTGCCCGATTATGTTTTCCGAGCTAAGAGGAGATTTTCTTCTTGGCGATGAGTGGTCGGATGGGTGGCTGACTTTGAAAATAATGATTGCCAATCCAGGCGAAGGAGACCCGTTTTCGGCAATGTTTGAGACGGCGTATTTTTCAGGCAGGATTCGGGTTTTGGAAGACCCACATCCCGCGTCTGAAGTTTTTCGCACTCAATCTGAAGTTGTTCGCACTCAGGTCGAATGGGAGTTCGAGGCCCAAACCGACAAGGGCTACACAATTGTCGGCAGTCAAGGCAACTATTTGCCGTATCTACCGACACTGGCAAAAGCCTAACTCACCCCCGCCAGCCCGCCCCGGCGGGCTTAACAAGCAATCTAAGGAGACATCGTGAAAGAAAGAATCGCTCAAATTCGTAAATCCCTCGCCGCCGCGTTCGGTGGCCACTCTCAGTATGATTTTGCAATACTCGGCCAAGCACTGGCCGGGCAAATCTGCAACAACGGATTAGGGCGCGAGGGTAGCATTACCGCCCTGTGCGCGGAAGCAGCCCAGCAGGAGTGCGACCGCTGGGAAGACCAGGACTGGGACGAAGCGGAAACCGCCGAAAGCATAGAAGCGGCTTGCCGAGCCGCGTTGGAGAGCCTAGGGGTATGGCACGACAAGATGCCTGCACCCGCTGAAACCCCACATCCCGCCCGTGGCGAAAGAGGCGCCCGTGGCGAACGTGAAGGAAGAGTCGGACGCGGAGAACGCCGCCGCACAGACAACTAACCACCGCCAGCCCGCCCCGGCTTGGCCAACCATTAACCAAAGGAGAGCGACCATGTACGAAGCGCGAATATACATCAATGACCGCTATCAATTTCTGGCCAGCGATAACAACCAGATCACGGCACTGGAAAGGGCTTTGCCGCTCGTCAAACCGGAATTCCAGAACGAGATTCAATCGCTATCGGCGGCCAAGTGGAAGGAAATCGGATCGCTCGGCATAGACTTCTTGAGCGACAATGCGCCCGGACTGCTGGCCGCGCCGGAATCGGCAAAAGCACAGCTTGAGCGGTACGAGATCGGCGAACACTGTGACGAGATCGAAAAGGCTTTGGGTATCAAATTATGACCAATACCCAACCAACCGACCTTATCACCGTCATCCAAGCATCCGCTTTCCGCCGCGAATCAGGCTCACCGCTGAGCGAGAACGCGATCCGGGAAGCCGTGGCAGCAGGGAAACTGAATCGCTACTCATTGCCCATTACTGGCGCAACGCTGCTGGTTTCTCGCGCGGAGGTTGAAGCGTATCAGCCTGTCGGCCACAAACCAGCGGGATATAAGCACGAAAAACGTGCGCCCGATCCAGTGAAATCATCAGGTGAACCGGGTGAAACACTAATAAAACAAGGAGAAAGCAATGAAACATAGAGTTGTGGCCATTATGACGTGCGTAGCGTTCATTACCGCTAGCTGAAAAGGTGGCAGCGTTAAACGCCGCCCGCCAAGCTTTGCACGAAATCAGCCCGTTCAAAGCAGTGCGAGAGAACTCACGGAAACCCAGAGAAAGAAAAGCGAAAACGCTTGCCTGAAGCCTGGCCGCTGTGTACAATCCACAGTGTTCTGAACCTTTTGGTTCCAATTTTGATAAACTAGCCTTCAAAGCGGCGCAATGTGATTAACACATTGCGCCGTATTTTTTTTGCACTCACACTGAAACTAAATAACGAGGTGTTTTTATGCCAAACATTGACTGGTACTTTCTGTTGATTATGGCTGGCTGCGGCTTCGGCGCGGTTTGCGCTGTTGTTGCCGCCGTCGTCTACACAGAGAAACCGCGCAGGTAAGCTGACTGAGCTTTGTTTTTCACTCACTGGCGATTACACTGCTGGTCGCGTGCCCGGCAGTGATCGTGATTTGGAGGAACAGGGATGCAAGACCAGAGTGCGTTTGCTTTTCCGGGCGCGCGCTTTTTGTTTTGTTGAATATCCGAAATGTTGAGTGAAACCACCACAAGCGACAGCCAGGCATACAATGCATGGCTCTACTGTAAGGCAAGCGCCGTGCAACAGTCACCACCGCCGCTCACGCAACTAGACCAGAAATCAAAAACCTACCGATTCAACCCGGCTAAATACATCAAAGAGCAACTGGGTTGGCAACCGTGGAGCGGCACAACTGAACGCCCCGGCCAACAGCAGGTTCTGGACGCCTACGCTCTGGCACTCCGGCAGCAACACGAGCGGCGGGATTTTGAGAATGGGCGATTGCAAGCCGATCAGCTTCAATACTGGCAGCCTGGACAGGTGATTCAGAACTGGATCAGCGTAGACGCGGGGCACACAGTTGGGAAAACCTGCCTTGGGGCAGGGATGGTGTCTCACTTCTTTGACAACTTCGCGCCTTCTATCATCTACTGCTTCGCGCCAACGTCAGAGCAGATCAATGATTTGTTGTTCAAGGAAATTCGCACACAACGCGAGGGGCGTGGCTTGCCAGGTAAGGTGTTGGAAGGCGTTCCGCAGATAAATTACAAGCCGAACCACTTTGCCAAAGGTAAGGCGACCAATAACAGCCACGGAACAGGAACGGAGCGCGCGCAAGGTCAGCATGGCGAGTACCTGATGTTTGTGCTGGACGAAGCCGAAGGTATTCCAAAGTTCATCTTCGACGCGGTGTCATCAATGGCCAGCGGCGGTATCTGCATCGTGCTGGTATTGAGAAACCCGCGCACAACTGTTTGCCCGGCTCATAAAATCCGTAAACAGGAAACCACTGCGAACTTCAGAATTTCCTGTATTGACCACCCAAATGTCATGCAAGACCGAGAAATCATCCCAGGCGCAGTGCGCCGCCAATACGTGATGGACAAGCTGGATGAATGCGAAGTTGTCAACGAACACAGCCCAGATGAGTACACCTTTGAGTTGCCGTGGCAGCCGGGAATCATTTACCGGCCATCACTGGAATTTCTCTGGCGAATTCACGGAATCGCATCATCCAAAGGAACAGACGACACCTTCTGTCCGCCGGGTCGGTTTGAATCAGCTTGCACTCGAACGGAGCCATATTCAGGCGATGACCCTGATGAGGCGTTTATCGGAGTTGACGCCGCTCGGTATGGCAATGACAAGGGAACGCTCTACATTCGACATGCCGGTGAGATATGGAAGGAAGATGAAATCTCAAAGCAGGACAGTTACGAGTATTACCGGATAGCCAAAAAAGCCTGCCTGAAGATGATTGGGCTTGGCGTAAAGCGAATCCATCTTCGCGCTGACGCTGGCGGCGGATACGGCAACTTCGTGGACAACCTGAGACGCGATGCTGAACTCCAAGACACAAGCAGGCTGAAAGAATTTAAGATTTCCGAGGTTCATTTCAACGGTACAGCGCGGGATCAAGAAAAGTATTCCAACACCATCACCGAGCTTTACGCCTACGCAGCCGAGGCTGTGAAGGTCTTGCGAATCAAGAACCCGCCGCCGAAACTTGAGCGCGACCTATGCGAGCGGAAGTACACTTACGTCATAAAAACATCGGCAGGCAAAACCCGGCTGGACGTAAAACAACTTGTGCCGAAAGAAAAATTCAAGGATGATTACCACGAATCGCCTGACGACGGCGACGGCTTTGTGTTAGCCTGCGGCAGTCGAACACTGTTTGCCAATGTCGCGCCGGTCGCAGCCCCGCCATCAATGACCACCGGCAGCGCGTGGGATTACGAAGGTAATGATGAGGACGACGAATAACCCAACAGGAAAACCAAATGGCTGACCAAGAAAACGACGACTACAATCCAACAAGCGAACTCGGCAGGTCTGGCCTTCAATTTTATTCTGGATATATTTTTCAGGAAACCGTTCCCGCGTTGTCCGGCCATCGCTGGCGTAAGGTCTGCCAAGAGATGCAGACCGACACCACGCTGGGCGCTCTCCTGTTTGGTTTTGAACACCTGATTCGCCAAGTGAAGTTTACGTTCGTCGCCGCCGACGATTCGCCGAAGGCTTTGGAGTACCGAGACTTTTACGAATCGGCTTTGTTTCAGGATATGGCGCGAACGTGGAAAGACACACTGGCCGAGATTTCGTCCTTCCTGCCTTGGGGCTTCGCTCCGTTGGAGTTAGTTTACAAGCGCCGCAAGGGAATGAACCCCGGCTCAAAATCCCCAATATCAAAATTCAACGATGGGCTTATCGGCTGGAATCACTGGCCGTTGCGCGGGCAAGAGACAATCGAGAAGTGGGACTTCACCGAGACCGGCGAAGTGCTGGCCATGCACCAACTGTCGCCGCCTGACTGGCATTGGATTCGCATACCGATGGAAAAGTTATTGTTGTTTCGCACCACGCTGAAGAACAACAACCCAGAGGGTAAATCAATACTTAGGAATGCGTGGTCGAGTTGGTTCTTTCGCACAAATTACCAGCGATTCGAGGGCATCGGCGTTGAACGCGACCTGGCTGGATTGCCGATGTTCAAGCTCCCTGCTGAGATTATCAACGCGGCAGCCGGGACTGCTCAATATCAGGTACTTCAGAACTACCAGAAGGTAGTAACAAACATCCGCAAAGATGAGCAGATGGGATTGCTCGTGCCATCCGATTGCGATGCTAACGGCAACCCGCTTTACGCCTTCGAGCTTGTCGGAACCGGCTCCACGCGGCCAGTGGACATGGAAGCCAAAATCCAGCGACTCGACCAGCGGATGCTGATGTCGGTGATGATGGACTTCCTGTTACTCGGCCACCAGAAAGTCGGTTCTTTCGCGCTGGCCGACTCCAAGACCGAGTTGTTCATCACCGCTCTCGGCAGTTTCCTTGATACCATCTGTGACGTTATCAATCGCTGCGCCGTGCCGAGGCTGGGCGACCTGAACGCATTCCAGCCTGAGTTGCTGCCGCAGTTGCACCACGGCGACGTAGAGACTCAAGACCTTGGCGTTTTGGGCGAGTATGTGAGCAAGCTGACCTCTGCCGGTGCGCTGGTATTCCCGACCGAAGACGGCCAACTCGAAGATCACTTGAAACGTCAGGCATCTTTCCCGGTCAGCGAGCATCAAGATCAACAGGATAAACCGGATAAGAAGGAGCCTGAAAAGAAACCTGTTGCCGGGCGCGTGCCTGAGAATAAGAACAAACCAGCAAAGGAAGAAGAACCGGAGGACGAAGAAGATGAAGGGTAATCGCTTCTGGAAATTCGGCGACGTTACGGCTAAACCGGCTCGCAGTAATTCCACCACTGCACAGCCGGTCGTTCGCCTTGTCAACGATGAGCCGAAGTATATGGCTGAAGTCTCGGTTGATATTGGCACAGACGAAGACGCGCTGCGCTGGGCAGAGGAACACGACACGGAAACGGCTGAGCTATTGAGAGCGGAGGAAATTGAATGAAAAACACACGCAGAACATTCCTGCAATCACTTGCACCCGTCCCACTGCTCGGCTGGGTGGCTACCCCTGCGAAACCGGCAATGCCGTCGCTTCCGCCTGTAAGGGTGGAAACGAGCAAGCCGGTCTATGGGTTCGATGAGCGGATAACACTGGGCGATTTTTACCCAGACGCGAGGGCACTTGCTGGTGAAAAAATAAAACGCGGTGACTTAGTAGCCTTTACAGTGCCACACCTTAACTGGAAGGGCGATATATTTGTCATGCGCGCTCAACTCGACCAGCAACCTATTGGAGTGGCAGTCAAGTCACTTGAAATTGGGCAAGAGGTCGGTAATTTTGTGCTGGTTCGTGGTTGTGATTCTTTCCCAGCGTCATCTGCCATAGCAATTGCCGCCGAATATAAGAATTGATTTGCCAAAACCAAAAGCAAAATACCAATGGTCAGCGTCGCGCAGCCGGTACGCCTACACCAAGACAGGCCGCGCGGTGCCGGAGTCTCGCGTGCGCGCCGGACTTCAGGCTGCCGTAGATTCCAGCAAAGAGAAAATCGGCAAACTGACGCAACGGCTGATTGACGGAAAGATCAACGTCTCGGCGTGGCACGAAGCAATGAAGGCCGAGATAAAAGCCGCGCACAGGGCTGCGGCGATGCTGGCCAACGGCGGGAAGCTGGACGCGAAAGCTGCCGGCCAGCTTGGTGCGGTGTTGAGAAAGCAGTATTCGTATTTGAGAGCTTTCGCCCTGCAAATTGAAAACAAGGAAATCCCGCTCGGCGCTCGTACCGTGGCGCGCGCCCGGCTATACAGTCAGGCAGTCATGACGACCTACCAACGGGCCAAAGCAGCAAGAGCGAAAGCCGCCGGAGTTGAGATGTACCGGCTGGTGTTATCACCGGCTGAGCATTGCGATGAATGCCTTGCCGATGCGGGGCTTGGGTTTGTACCAATCGGCTCACTCCCTGAAATCGGGTCGAGGGAATGTTTGATCAACTGCAAATGCAGTTGGGAATACCAATAGGAGAATTCTATACCAATGGAAGATGTTACGGTCGGTCGCATTGTTCACTTCACTTACCCAGATTACAATTCACCAGGCAGTGTTTATCCGCTTGCCTGCCATGCAGCGATTGTGACCCGTGTCATTGAAGCTGGCCGAGGCGTCGTCAACCTTCAATGGTTTGATGATAATTCGCGCCACGTTGCTCGGAATGTGGTGATGAACCCAACTGGCCAGCCGATTGAAAACACCTGGCACTGGCCGGAGCGCGTGTGATCTTCTCATGAAAGAAAAAGAACAACAGAACGAGAAACCTAAACATGCTGCCGTCTTGGTGAAGGCCGCCACCGGGCAACAGGAATCGCCGCCGGTCATTCAACAACACCCAGACCGCGCGCTATACGAGAAGCTCATTGGCTTACGCTGGGCTGAGCTTCGGGCTTATTACAACGAGATTCTCGGACACCCGCCGAAATGTAAAAATTGCGGGCACATCCTTTGATGCTGATTTTCGCTGTTGACTTTAATGCTTTTATAGTACACTCCTACGCGGGACAGCGATTACGCTCAGCGTTCCGCCCCAAAGTTTAGCCCCCGAAGAACAAAAGAATAAGGTCAACGCCAGAAAGGCACAGGCCGCGATTAAAGTTTGGTGAAAGTTCACCGGCTGGAATCGCGGTTTTTTGTTTTTCGAGTAGCAGCAAAAAACAGTATGACGGCAACAGGCACAGCAAAGGTATTTGAAGGCGCGGAACATAAGTTTTCAACCACGCAATTCAATCTGCCCAAGTCGCTGTCTAAAAAGATCAAGGCATTTGCTGGTGCAATTCCCGATGAAGACCTAGCCGACGACGGCAGAGAGGTGGAACCCCACATCACGGTTCGCTACGGGCTGCACACGGGAAACGCCGAAGACGTTCAAAGGGTTTTAGCCGGTCAAGAGCCTGTAGTTGTCACGCTGGGCAAGACTTCTCTTTTTGAAAGCGACGAGTACGACGTGGTAAAGGTGAGCGTGGAAGGAGCAGGGTTAGTCGCACTCAATGAACTTCTCGGCAGTAATCTTGAAAACACGCAAACGCATTCCGGCTATCAGCCGCATGCGACCATCGCCTACGTGAAATCGGGAGTAGGCAGTAAATATGCAGATGACAACTTCTTGGAAGGCGAGCAGGTCACAATTGACCACGTAGTTTTCAGCGACCAAGACGATAAACAGGTAAAGATTATGCTTCAAGCTCAAAAAGAAATGTCACAACCCGGCCCCGGCGCAGTCCACGTTCCGGCCCCAATGGGCGGTGACAAGAAAACGGCCAAGAAGAAAACGCCGAACGCGCATTTCATGCAGCGGATGATGGTTTCGATGATGGAGCGGTACAGTGAGGAAGAGATTGCAGCGTTCAAGAAAACCGCTGCCGCTCACGCTGGCGGAATGACCAAGGCCGAGCGAGCCAAGCTGGCCGCAATGAACGATGAACTTTACAAGGAATCACTGCCTGGCGACGAAGACGATGACATTGAGATGGCCGAGAACTGTGGAACCGGCAAGGGTGGATTTGCACCCGGTAACACTTGCGCTAAAGACAACAAAGATGGCGCAGTAACTGAGACTGCTGCCCAAGAATTTTCTAAAGGCGGTAAATATGAGGGGCAAGTGTTTTTCCATCAGACGCGAAGCGAGGATTTTGATTCAATTGAAAAATCAGGACTTTCGCCGTCTGACAAGATTTATGGAAGTGGCGTATATCTAACAAGCAAAACAGGCGGCATCTCGGGTACGCTGTCTCATAATGACCTAGAATTTCGGGTGTACACGAATGTCAAAAACCCAGCAGAAGTTCAAGGCGTGAGCGGACTTGGAAAACTGATGGACAGTTTGGGTGCAAAGGATAATGATACACCAGAATCGTTTCTACCTACCAAGGGGTATGACTCAATCCATATCACAGGGAAAAACGGTAACCAGTTAGTCGTATTTAATCCGAAAAATACCACCGTTGTCCGCCAGCGATTAAATGATGCTGCCAGAGTTAAAGAAAAACTAAAAGATAAGCGAATGTCCGAAGGCAATGAAAGCCTAACGGCCATGCTGCGCGAGATTGAAACGGCTTTCCGCGCCTGGGCGCAAATTCCCAATCAGAAACCCGGCGAATGGCCGGATTGCAAATACTGGTGCCGCGAAGTCTTCTCTGACTACGTGATTGCCGAAGATTGTAAAACCGGCGAACTCTGCAAGATTCCTTTTCAGGAAAACACAGCAGACGGTTACGACTTTGGAACGCCGGTCGAGGTTGAAATCAGTTACGTGCCGGTCACGGCCAGCGAGGTCGCCGACCTCTGCGCTGAAGGAAAAGGCTGGCGCTTATTCGTTGAACACGACTTCGCGGAAGCGCCGGACTGGATGCCGCTGCTGCCGAAGCCCGGCAAGTACAAGCATCCCAAGTACGGCGAAATCAAGCTGACAAAAGCGCGTAACGCCAACTTTGCAGACGGCGTGAACAAGAAGATTTATCAAAGCTCACTGCCGATCAACACAGAACACGCGCCCAGCAGTGAAGGGGCTTTCGGCTGGATTGAAGAAGCCCGGCAGAACGACGACGGCTCGATTGACGCGCGCGTAAGCTGGACAGACCTTGGCAAAGAGGCCATCGAGAAAGACCGGTTTCGGTTTATCTCGCCGGAGTGGGCAGACGAATGCGAATCGCCGGACGGCAAGAAACTGACAGACGTTATTCGCGGCGCTGCGATGACCGTGCGCCCGTTCTTCAAAGACAAACACCTTCGTCCGTTGGTGGCCAGTGAGCGCGGCCTGGAAACGCTCGACCACGCGCTGCCCGCCAGCAATGAACCACAATTATTTTTCTTCACGGCGCTTTTGCCGTCTGAACCGGCCAGTCAGCCGGGAATCCAAACCTATAAGGAGCCAGCACTAATGGCAGAGAAAGAAAAAATCGAAACGCCGCCGGAAGCCCCGGTTGAAAAAACAGTGATTAAAGCAGCCGAGCCAACGGTGGACGCTCTGAAGTTCGCCGAACTGGAAACCAAACTTCTGGCCTTGGAAGCTGAGAATCTGGCCAACAAACAGGCTGCCGAAATTCAGGCGTCCGAGGTTAAGAAGCTCAGCGAGGCCAACGCCAGACTGACAGACGAAGCCGAAACCCTGAAGTTCACCGAAGAGGTTGAAGGCAAGTCCAAAGACAACAAGCACGCATACGTTGGCGAATTCGCCAAGCATGTGGCGCACATGAAATCGCTGGCCAAAGCCTTCGGCGAAGACTCCGAAGAAATCAAGTTCTACATGGAAACCCAGCGCCAGAGCGCGGCTCTGGCCGAAAGCTCACTGCTGTTTGCCGAGAAAGGCCGAGGCGGTGCGGGCGGAGATGGAACGCCTTGGGGCAAAATTGTCGGTATCGCCAAGTCCAGAATGGAGACCGACAAAACTCTGACCGAAGCAATGGCCATCAGCCTTGTGCTGAAAGACCAGCCGCAGCTTTACGCTGAATACCAGGCTTCCGAAGGTAATTAAGCACGCCGGGCCTGCCCAATCAGGCTTCAGCGTAAACCCGGCTTGCCGGTCACTTATTCGCCAGCGTTGAATAAACACCAACGCTGGCACTTGAAGGAGAAAACACATGGCTTGGGAAATGCCACTGTTTAACGTCACGTTCGAGCAAGGCGAAGACCTTTCGGGTGCCGGAGTGCTGTACAAGTTCGTCAAACTCGACCCCAATGGTCGCGTTGTGGTTTGTACTGGCGCGACCGATAAGCCGGTCGGCATCTTGCAGGAGTCTTCCAACGGCGCGACCGTTGGGCTGTCCGTTATCGTGATGATGGCCGGAATCTCAAAAGTCCAGGGCGACGCCGATCTTGCCATTGGCGACTTCATCGGGACTTCCGCAGACGGTCAGGCCGACGCCAAGACGCCGGGCACCGACACCACCGAGTACGTGGTCGGGCGAGTTCTGAAAGACAACAGCGCGGCTGGCGGTTACGCCACGGTCGCGTTTAGCTGCCTGAACATTGGTCGCGGAGCTTAAGAGATTTGGCAACTTCAGAAGCTGATAAACTAACGGGACAGGTCAAGCGCCATCGCGCCGGACTTACAACGGCTGTGAGTGAGCTTCTGAAGCAGTCCGAACCTTTGGCCCCGGCTGAGCGTCGCACGCTGCTATCCGTCTTGCGGGCGTCCCGCCAGGCGATTGAAAGACTTGAAGAGGCCATCAATGGCGATGGCCAAACACTGACAACTTAAATCTCGCCAAGCTCGCCGCCGGTTTGCTCAAACAGCCACCTGCGATTTGCCACCTTGCGCTTTGAAAGGGAGGGTTTTGCGCCATGCCGCAACCGTCACAAGCACAAGTTCACGTAAATCGCCCGTTGACCAACATCAGCGTCGCGTTCTTGCAGAATCCCAACAACTTCGTCTGGGACAAAGTATTTCCGATGATCCCGGTGGACAAGAAAAGCGATCTGTTTTTCACCTACCCGCTGGGACAATGGCTGGCCGATGACGCGCAGAAGCGCCGGGCTGGAACGGAATCCGCCGGTAGCGGCTACCCAGTCTCAACCGACTCGTATGCTTGTGAGAAGTATTCTTTTCACAAGGACGTTGACGACGACACGCGCAACAATGCCGACGACCCAATCAGCCTCGACCGTGAGGCGACAGAGTTCATCACTCAGACGCTGATGCAGCGCCAGGAAAACCAGTGGGTGACAGATTTCTTCACCACCAGCGTTTGGTCAACCGATTTGACGCCAACCAATCTCTGGTCAGATTACACGTCGAGCGACCCACTGACCGACATTGACACTGGCAAAGAAACGATCCTGAAAAACACTGGTTTCGAGGCCAACACGCTCGTTCTGGGTTACAAGGTCTATCGCCAGTTGATGCGTCACCCGGACTTCCGCGACCAGATCAAATACACCAGCCCGGAGAACGTCAACGCTGCGTTGCTGGCCAAGATTCTGGACGTTGAGCGCGTGTTGGTGGCCAAGTCGGTCAAGCGCACTTCGCTGGAAGGTGAAACCAACGCTTTCGACTTCATCCACGGCAAGCACGCTCTGTTGCTACACGTGGCGAAAAATCCTGGCGTATTGGTTCCTTCGGCTGGTTACACCTTCGCCTGGCGCGGCGTGAGCGGCGGAATGGGAACGAACATTGCCATCAAACGCTTCCGGATCGAACGCCTGGAAGTTGACCGCGTGGAAGGCTCGACCGCTTTCGCCAACAAGGTCATCTCCGCCCCGCTTGGATATTTTTTCAATGGCGCCGTGGCCTAAGTTGTTTAGTACCTGTAGGTTACAGTAAGCGAAAAAGGAATAATCATGGCAAAGACACACCGCGTATTGCGGCGCATTTCGGGCGTGGATCATCTCACGCCCGGCGACCTGGTGGACGTAACAGGCTGGAAGCTTCTGGATAAGTTGGTTGACCAGCGGTATCTGGAAAAGCTGACTGAAGCTGAGATTGCAGCGCAAGAGGCGATGGAGGCTGCGAAGATTGAAAGGTCTTCACCTGTGCCAGCGGCTACTGCGCCTGTCACTGCCCCGGCTCCGTCACAGCATCAGGCAACCAAACCTGCACCACCAGCGAAACCAGCACCTTCGGCTGCCAAGTCTAAACCAGCAGCACAGTAACCAACCCATTGCCGGGCACACGCCTGGCAATGGTGATTCCCGCTATTAACAAGCGAGGCGCGAAAGCGCAAATGGAGATTCAATGAAAAATCGAGTAACCAGAGGAACCGGGCTTTTTGGTAAGTTGACCATCGGCGGCGTGTCGCTCACCAGTGCGGTGATGACCGTCCTGAACACACTGGCTGCGGCCATTGGGACTGTCACGTTTGACCGCGCTCCGAAGGTGGCCGTAAAAGCCATTTCCGGCGCGTTGCTGCATGCCGGAGTGCTGAACTGGCAAAACCCGGAAGCCGGAGCGATTGCGATTACAAGGGTGATATTCGATGTCACCACTGACAGCACAGGCGCTTCGACCACGGACATTGGCACGACGGCAACCAGCGCAACAACTGCCAGTGATAACCTGATTGATGGCGTTGATAGCGGCTCGGCTGCGATATGCGCCGACAACATCACCAATGCCGGAACCAACGGTAAGGCGATCCAAAAACTGGCCGCTGGTAAATGGGTGACAATCAAAGAAGCGTCCGGCGATGCTACGGGGCTGGTTGGCAATCTTTACGTTGAATACGTTGTCATCTAATAACTATGGCCTGGACGAACACCGACAGCCCAGCAACCAGCGACCGAGACATTATTCGGTATCTGGTTGGCGACCTTGACTCGACCGCACCTCTGGTAACAGACGCGGCCATTGCCTGGGAAATCACGCAATGGCCGAACCTGTACCTGGCGGCGGCCAGCATCGCGGATTCGATTGCTACGCTATTGGGACGGACTCAGGGAATGCGCGCTGACGGCGTGACGTTTGGTGACGCGGCTAAAGAGTACCGAGCCAGAGCAGCGGGCTTACGCGCTCGCGGCGCAACGATGGGCAACGGGAGTTCCGGCGCGGCGGCTGGCGGCGTGTACGCTGGCGGAATCTCAATCGCAGACAAAAATGCGCGTGAGGCCGACACTGACCGAGTTCAGCCGAGCTTTACTCGGCAGACTGGCGCTCCGGCATCACCGTTTATCGGCATCACCGTGACCGACGAATTGAGCAGCGAATAGGCTATGGGTTATATCGTTCCAATGGGGCTGATGCGGCAGGAGTCGCAACGAATTTACCCGGACACGGCAACAATCACGCAGCCGACTATCACCAAAGACACGCGCGGCGGCGAGGTTGTCACGTACAACGCCGGAGACGCAGTGACGGTTAAGTGCTTACTGACAGAGGCCAGCAAACAGAGCTACCGAATGTTTATGGACACGCCGAAACCTGGCAGCCTGTTTATGCTCCGGCTCCAATTTGCGGTTGAGGTTACGGCGGACTCAAAGATCGTAGTCAATGGCTCGGAGTATTTGCTGGCCACGCCGTCGCCGACCGAGAGCTACAGCGTAAGCGAAAACTTCTATCTGATTTTGAAATAGGTAATTTATGAAAACCATTTTTATTCACACCGAACCTGCCAACGCCGACAGAGTAAACGGCATCGCCAACAACCTGAAATCCGCTGAAGACAAGATTGAAAAAGGCACTGCGGAAGCGGCTGTGCTGGTCAAGAAAGACGACAAAGGCAACGTGGTCGGCGAATACGAGGCCGTCATCAGCGCCGGTCTACCCAAAGTTCAGGAGATTGTCGGCGGCTACAAAAAGTACGACATCATGACTCACGTTGTTGGCGCAGTTGACCCGGCTTTCGCCGCTGAACAGGCGAAACTGAAATCTGCCGAGAGCAAGGTTCCACGTGAAGCGCCAGCCGGAGAGTAAGTGTCCGTTACGCTGACCAGCAGAGTCCCGGCGTTCATCTCCCAGATTGAGGCTCGCGCCGAAAGAGCGGTTGATGATTCTTTGACAGATTTTGGCCGCGCGTTGCTGGCTGAGTTCTCGGAACCCAAAAGCGGCAGAGTGTACAAACGTCCGGGCCGCGAACATCAGGCATCGGCTCCGGGTCAGTCGCCCGCAATTGATGAAGCTCAGTTGATTGCCAGCTTCGAGTTCAAGAAGGAAACAGCTTACCGGACGTTGGTGAGCATCGGCGGAACGAGAGCGCCTTACGCGGTGATTTTGGAATTTGGCGGTGGCAATATCGCACCCAGACCATATTGGTCAAAGGCAATCGAAATGGTACGACCAGCCTATAACGAGCGAGTGAGACTGATTTTGGCTGGCTGAGAAGTAAAGAATTATGGCCGTTGATGCGAACGCAATCCCAAAGATCGAAGCCTGGATTCTGGCGCAATTAACGGGCGACTCGGCGCTGGCCGCGCTGGTCGGCACGCGAATCTGGAAAGACTTTGCGCCGATAGGTGCCAGCTACGCGGCTTACCCCTTTGTGGTCTTTTCGATGCGCCCCGGCAGTTATTACCTTCAAGGTGTCGGCGAATGCCGGTTACTGACGAGGGCTGATTACTTGATAAAGATCGTCACCGAGGGCTATCCGACTGACGCCCAAATCGTCGCTCTTGACCGTTTTGATGAAGTAATCGGCAAGCAATCGGCGGCAACGCTGGGCGGCTTTTTGTTTTCTGGCAGAGGAATATCGCCGGTGAATTACACCGAACCCCGGCCCGGCACGCCCCATTTTTATAACCACGCGGGCAGCGTCTTTCAAATTGACGCCTACCCCGCACCATAAACAGGAGTAAACAATCATGGCAGCCAGCAGAGCCGACGTAGCACAAAAGCTCTATCTTTCTCCAGAGACGGTCATCGGCGCAGCGGTGATGCCGCTCAAGCGGTTCCCGTCGCTCTCAATCGAATTTGAGCGAGTTCAGGACGACCAGTTCTACCGGCCCAGCGGCCAGCTTGTGCCCGGCTCAGGTGTAAAGCACCGTGAATGGAGCGAGCCAAAGTACAAAGCTGCCATTGACTACAACGAACTGGCATATATTTTCTCAGGTTTGTTCGGCGTCGTCTCGCCGACGAACCCGGCTGGGTCGGCTTACGTATGGACGTGGACGCCAACGGAAAGCAACTTTGGCACGCCGCAGACCTTCAGCGCGCGCATGGGCGACACTTTGGCTTCGGCATTAGTTCCCGGAATGTATTTCAACAGCTTCGACATGAAGTTGTCGGACGACACGGCGGAAGTCAGCGGCGATTGTTTTGGTTATGCAATCGAAGACAACGAGGGGCCGATCAGCGCAACGCTGAGCGACGAAGCCCAGCAGTTGACCATCACCGGAGCGCCAACCGGCGGAACGTTCACGCTCACGTATGCCGGACAGACGACTTCAGCCCTGGCCTACAACGCTTCGGCTGCTGACATTGAGGCTGCTCTTTGGGCGCTGTCGAATATCCCGGATCAGGCCGTTCAGGTTTACGGCTCCGGCCTGCCGGACGGCACGATTACGATTCACTTTGTCAATTCACTGGGCGCGACCAACGTGGCGGCTATCACTTCCAGTGATTCACTGACTGGCGGCTCATCGCCTGCGACGGTTATCAGCACACTAACGGCTGGCGGAGCTTCCAGTTACTCAACTATCACGCAACAGCCAGTTTCCAAGAACCAGGTCAATCTGTTCATTGATTCCAGTTACGGTGCCATCGGCACGACCAAATTCTGCGACGCGCTGGAATTGGGGCTTACCATTCCCAAGATTCGAGAAATGGTAAAAGTGCTTTGCACCTACTACCCAAGCTTCAAAGACGCAGTGGCAATTGCGGTTGAGGCGATGAGTGCGACAACGGTGTTAATCAAAAACACTGACGTTATCTCATTCATGAACAGCTACAACGTGTCATCGAAGCCGACTTACTACTTCCGGTACGAAGCCATCGGCGCGGTCATCACTGGCTCACACAGGTACACGCTGACTATTGATATGGCTGTGAAGTGTGCCACTCCGAAAGAACGCCGAAACGTGAAGGGCGTTTACGCCTACGAAATCGCCAATCAGTTTGTGTCAGACTCGTCACTGGGCGGGCCAATCAAGATCACCTTGAAAAATACCGTGTCGGCGTTGTAATCTGACGACTGGCTGCGGGGAAGGCAATGGCCGTGGGCGCGCGCCCAGCAACGCACTCGCGGCCATTGGTTTATTCGTAACAAAAGGACTTTGCACAATGCCAATCAAGGCCAAGAAGCTTTTCAACCCCGTCGGCTCCATCACGCTCACGGTCGTCACACTCGGCGACAATAATCAACCACAGGAAGAGACGCTTACCTTTCAGCATCGCATCGTCACGGCTGGCGAATGGGCTGGCATGAATTATTCTCCGCCGCCGACACCGCCAGCAGACCTAGACCCGTCGCCCAGCGACCCGGCAGCGTCAGAAGCGAAAGCGAAGGCCGAGGCCGAACGGTTGGCCTTCCTGTTGAATGTCAAACCTGATGACCTGACAGACGAACAAGTGCAGGAAGTTGTCAGCCGGACTCCGATTGTCGAGGAAGTCTTTGGTTTCCTGACTGGCTGGGACGTGGTAGGCGACGACGACCAACCGCTGCCGATTACGCTGCGGAATCTGCTGAAGATGGACGTTAAGCTCTTGAAAGAGATGAGCCGTGAACATTTCCGGGTTACGTTCCCAAACTCGACGACCTAGCCGATTTGCAGACTTTTTATCAAGAGTCAGGTCGGTTAGGTAAAGCGCCGGAAGAACTTGAAATTTACGAAGTCTCATTATTGCTACATAAGACGCCTGATGAGATTCGAGCGATGAGCATGCGCGACGTGCGGTGGATAAGACTCGTGAAGAACGCTCAGAATCTGGCTTTCGGGCCGGACTTTGGGTAGGCGATAATTAAAACAAGTTTGTGTGCCTCAATCACGCAAACCAATGCTGACAAGATCAAAACTGAGCAAAACTGAGGCCTACAAGCGTCAACTGGCACGCAAGCAGCAGCGGTACTACAAACGCCGCCGGGTTTGCTGTTGCGTTGACTGCGGCAAGTTAATGGAGCGAATCCAGGCGCGATGTGCTGACTGTCTGGGATAGACAAATAAATAATGGCCGTTCAGCTTTCAACACTTGAGTCCATAATCGAGGTCAAGATTGACGAGGCCACGGCCAATCTGCGCGCGTTCGACGCCCAGCAAAAACAAGTAGCCAAAAGCGCCGAAACCAGCGGCAGTGTTATTAAGAAAGCATTCGACGGTAGCTCTCAGCCAATTCAAGCCACAGCCAAAGAAGCCCAGAATCTTGGGGACAGACTCCGCGATCTTGCCAACAACACCAAAGAATTCTCAGGCGGCTTTCTCAGCGGTGCAATGGCTGAGATACGCGAGCATTTCAACAAAACCGGCGACGCGGCGCGAGGCGCAGGTGCTGAGTCCAAAAACTTTGCCCAACGCCTGAAGGAATTGGCTTACAACGCCAAGGAGTTTTCTGCTGGACTGGTTAGCGGGTCAATGTCGGCGTTCCGTGAACAATTTCGCGGAGCCAGTAATGATGCCAAAAAAGCCGGAACAGAGCTTGCTCGCACACACGAAGACACCAGCAAGAAAGTAAAAGCCTCAAACGGAATCCTGAAAGAATCAATCGAGTCCGTGTCGTCTGAAATCATAGAATCGTTCGGCATTGATGGAGATGTGGCCAACATGTTGGCCACATCAATGGTCAACCTTAAAGTGTCCAGTTTATCGGCTGGCGGCGCGGTTGGTTTGGCTTTCGGCGCAGTTGCTGCGGTTGGCGCTATCACCATCGGAGTAATTGCAGCCGTCACGTCAAAGATGGTGAGCCTGGCGCGAGAGGGTGGAGAGTTGGGCGCAAAGTTCGCCGATATGTCCAACAGTACGGGGCTGGCTGTCAGTGAACTGACCAGATATAAAATCCTGGCTGAGCAATCAGGTAGCAGCCTGGACAAGTTCACTTCTGGACTCAGTGCTGTAAAAGAGAAATTCGGCGAAGCGGCTGACGGCAACAAAGAACTCGGTAAACTCTTCCAGGAATTCGGTATCAGCGCCAAGCAGGCCGCTGATAATCCTAAAGCTGCATTTGAATCACTGTTCAAGCAGATAGCCAAAATTGAAGACCCAGTTTTAAGGGCAAAAGTGGCGACCGCCGTGGCTGGTGAGAGCGGAGCCGAACTGGTCACTACGTTTGCGACAATGGCCAAGACCGGCGATGAGTTGAGCGACCGTATGGACGACCTCGGCCTGAAACTTTCCGACGACGTGGCCAACGGCGCAAAAGCTGTCAACAATGAATTCATTATTTTAGGCGCGACCGGCGATGCACTAAAAATCAAAATCGCCAACGAGATGGGGCCGGAACTGGTGAAGGCAATCCAGTCAGTCGAACACGCATTGGTTTCAATCGCGCCAAGCATTATTTCAGTTGGCGGTTTGCTTGCTGAGTTGTTTGCCAAGACAGTTGACGGCGCTCGCATTGCCGCTGGCGCGTTGAAAGGGTTTGCATTGGCAGTGCTGGCCGGTAAGAATCCGGCAGGCTCTGCATTGGGTGACGGGTTTGCTGGCGGCCAAGCGGCTGCGGCTGGTATCAATGAGGAACGGCGTAAAGCAGCCAGCGCGGTAACGAACCGGGATGCTGCCAATGCGCTGGCCATTGAAGAGGAATTGCAAGGCAGGCTTGACGGTACGACGCAAAAAAAGAACGCTGCAATCAAGGCCGGAGTTAAAGGCGTATCTGCAAAAAAAGGCAGTAAATCTTCAGCGCCAGAGCCAATTACGCCGGTTGATACCGTCGGTTCGACTCGGCAATTACGCGACGCTGAACTGGCCGTTCAGGAATCCACGGCGCGCGCCTCCATCGGCGTGGCCAAGGCCGAGGCCGATGAGAAGCGCAAGATTCTGGAAATGCAGTATGCCGATGGGCTGGTCAACACGCGGGCTTATTACGACCAACGCCTGACGCTGGAAGCGACAGCGATTGACCGTGAGATTGCCGAGCAAAAGCGAATTATTGCGGTTGAAAAACAACGCGCAATCGAAGCTGAAGGCGACACGCAAAAAGAAATCGAGCGGATCAACAAACTGGAAGCCGCCAAGCTGGCCAAGGCCAAGACGCCCAAACAGCGTGAGGCCATTCAGGAAGACAAGACCAATCGGATTCTCAACGCCGAGAACCAACTGGAAGCTGAGCGCGACAAACACCTGGCCAAACAGATTGAAGCCGAAGGCAAAATCACCGAACTGCAATCCAAGCGTTCCGGCCAGATTGCGTCCACAACCCGCGATGAAATTAAGGCCAACAAGTCACTGGAGGATTCGTTCTCTGATTTGATTCTGGAAGCGCAGCGTGCGACCAATCAAGACTACGCGACCGAGGCCAAAGCTATTGGCGAGAAATTTACAGACCAGATTGCGCTGGCCATCCGTGAGGGCCGTCCCGACGTGATTGAGGCCATCAAGACCTTGACCGGCATTGAACTGGCCAAGGCGCGAGGGGCTGAAGCGAACAAGACGGAAGCGATAATCCGGGCCGGTGCCGATCAGGAACAGGCGCGAATCCAGAATGAACTGAATCAGGGGATTATCAGCGAAGTGACCGCCCGGCGGCAGCAGATCGCAGTCCAGGCCAAATACCGCGAGGCCATAGTCGCGGAGATGGAAACCCAGCGCGAGGCGGCATTGGCGGCCAACGACTATGTGAAAGCGGCTCAGATTGCCGTGGACATTGAACGCCAGCGAGGCGCCGGACTGGAAGAAGATCAGAACGTGCAGGCAATCCGCGAGAAACTGACCAACAGTTTTGACGACTTCGAGAAGTCATTGGTTTACGGCCAAAAAACAATCGGCGAGGCCTTACGCGAACTTGCCCGGTCAACTATCACCAGCATTCTTGAGCAAGTCCAGCAAAGCATTGTCGAAAACCTGACCGGCGAGAAAACCATCGGCGCGGCACTGGCCAAGGCCATCAGCGGGAAGCTGGCTGGGATATTCAAAATCGGCCAAACGCCAACACTCCCATGTGCGACCGGCGAAGACGCCAGCAAATTGGTTACCAAGAATCTGGTCGACAACAAAGAGACTTTATCTAAGAACATCGAAGACCTGGGCAACAAGACCATCGAAGCCACGCGGGTCGCAGCCGAGAAACAGGCGCAGGAATTGGCCAAGATCGCCCAATCCAACCTGGAAATGGCCAATTGCGCGTGCGCTCCGGCTCAGGGGCCGAGTTTGCTTGGGTCAATTCTGGGCGCGGTAGTCGGCGCAGTCGGAGCCGGAATTGCTGGCGGTGGCGGTGGTGGAGCCAAGCCGAGCGGTGGTTATCCTGCGGGTTTTATTGGCATGTCCCAAGGTTACAAGAAGGACGGCGGAATGGTTGCCTTTGCCGATGCCGGTGGAATGTGCAGCGGCGGCCATGTGGGAACCGCAGCCGGTTACGCAGCAGTCGGCAAGATGATTAAAGGGCCGGGCGGGCCGCGCGACGACAAGATTCCGATGTGGCTATCTGACGGCGAATACGTGACTGACGCGGCTACGGTTGAAAAGTTGGGACCGGAGTTCTTTCGTATGCTCCCTGCTTTGGCTTCAGCCGGTAAGATGGCCGACGGAGGGTTTGTCGCTGATATGCTTGGCGGCGGCTCAAACGCTTCTCAACCATTGCCAATGCCGCGTTCTGAGGCGCGCAACCAGCAACAGGGTAAAACCGTAAGCGTGGTGAATCACTTTGTTATTCAGGCTCCGCGCGGGAGCGTGAGCGCGGAAACGCAGCAGCAGATATTGACTAAGGCGGCAATGGGAATGAATGCGGCTTTGGCGAGGAATGCTTAATCAAGTTCTTTCCGAAACGTGCGGTGGCACGTGCGAATCGGGAGAAGAAGGCGCGGCAAGGGCTGCGCCTGTTGCTTTTTGTTCGCATTGCGCCAGAAAATCGCGGATGTGCGATTCACCATAAAATATCTTGTTGCCGATTTGGTAGAAACCGATCAATCGTGCTTTACGCTTACGATGAAGCGTGATTCGATTGGTAATGCCGGGAATCAGCCTCAACGCGATTACTTCGCTCTCGGCGTACCGTTTTTCGTCTAGTGTAATGTTGTTGCTCATTTGTCTCCATTCGTCACTTGTGTTGCAACCTGAAACTACCACTTGTGGCTACACGAAAAAATCAAGTTTTAGTTACCTGAGTAAAACTTGATCAACTTTTGTCATTATCCGCAAAAATTGACTTTTCCGTTCGGCCATAGCAATACGACGGTGCGGTTTAAGAAGGCTATCCTGTGCGTACCGATTGGGCATATAGTCGAGTGACCTTGTTGGCTATAAGCGTATCAGTTCGAGACTTTATAAGCCTACTTCAGACGAACCGAAAAAATAAAAACTATTATTTTCGGTTCGCTTCCTGCGAACTATTTAAGGTTTATTTTAATTTTTCGTTCTCTCGTGGTTGGTCACTGTAACTCTAGGTTGCCGACAAATCCACGAGCTTAATTATCCGCCTTTATGTTCCTGGAATAGAAATACAGTGAATTAAGTTCTAGTGTGTGCCAAAACTAAACCCAGAAGATTGCATAAAAAAAACTCTCTAAATTGTATTTGATTAGCAATCTGTGGTTTAGAATGCGCGGCGTCAGGCGCGAATAGCTCGCGCCAGTTTTCAAAAAAGGAGAAAAATTGAAGTGACTGAGATTTTCCTGACCATTGAAACCGTCGCTCCGCGCGGAAGCGTGAGCGCGGAAGCGTGAGCGCGGAAACGCAGCAGCAGATATTGACGAAGGCCGGAATGGGGATGCAGGCGGCTCTGGCTAGGAATTCTTAACGAGTCACTTCCGAAACGTGCGGTGGCACGTGCGAATCGGAGGATGAAGGCGCGGCAAGGGCTGCGCCTTTTGTTTTTACTCAACAGTTTTGTATAACTTGATACCTGATTTCTTGTCACGCCAATGCTGCTGGACTTGTCTTGCGGCTGCCAGTGCATCTGAGCGTTCTGCAAATTCATCACCGGAACCTGCTTTTACCCATATTCCGCCAATTGTCGGGCGATATTTAATGGCAAAATCCCCGTCAATAAACCGTTCAACCTTCTTCGCATTGCACCGTCCATTGTTAAGTCGTCTCTGCGCCTCCTTCCAGTTCATCGTAACCTTCTTCTTAGCCATTGTTACTCCTCACACTTCTTGTCCAAGTTAAACATCAGGCAATCCGGCGCTCCGCCATGCCCAAGCCCGTTCATCAGGCAAACGCCGTTGTAGTGATGCTGTTCGCGGTAATCGCCGCAAGTGCAAATGTCTTTCGGTTGCTGTGCGCTGATGGCCAGCGGGTCATAGCCACGGCGTTCCAGTTCGCGCGCCACTCGATAAACCGCCTTTGCCATGTGCGAGGCTGCGGCCTGAATGCCACGGCCATTCAGGCAGGCGAGCATTATTGCCGGGCGAGTTTCCATCCGCTCAAGCAACTCATCATCAGGCATTGATTTCAGGTATCCGTTTTCTTTGTAGTCGAAGATCATATTTTCCTTTGCTCTAACAACACTGGTATGCCTGCGGGTTTGGTTATTTCAAAAGCTTTTCGATTCTCTGACGTATAACAGTTGCCGCAAGCCCGCGCCCCTGTTGTCGCGCCGCTTCGAGCGGGTCAAGTTCGCCGCCTTTTAATTGGTTTAGTGCGTTTTGCTCAATGTCCGTTGCGACCTCTACGCATTTTTCAAGTGACACTCGCAAGACGGCTTCCACTTTTTCGTCACGGTAAAATGCGGCTTTTTCGGCTGTGATGCCTTCATCCATCAGTTTTTGGTTCATATAACTCTCGTTTGAATTGCCCAACCAGCCATTTGTCTTTCTCGGCCATCGTGTCACAGTAAGCCTCAAGCTCGGCCTGCTCCCAGCCTTCAAGCCAACGCTTCAGCGCCAGCGAGTTCGGACACCAACAACGAAGCCCGTAAGATTGCGGCTGGCCTTCGTCAAAGTCGTTGCGCCCCATCTGGCGCAGGTCTTCGGTGATGTTGGCCGGTGTCCATTTCATAATTCAATATCACACTGCAATCCTGAAAACGCATTCAGACAAACGCGCGAATTTGAAAGCCAACTCAGCCGCAGCATAAGCCGGATCATCAGAAAAACTATGATCGCTCCCGATGACAGAATGTGAACCAGCGCCATTAGGGTCATTTTCTTTATTGCAATAGCGAAAGCAGAATTGTTGAGGCGATTCAGTGCCATCACTGATATCAGCGAACCCGATAACGAAAATCTTTTCGACCAACCCGCCATCATTGGGATGTGAGCAAACTGCAAACTTGGCCAACTCAACTTTACCGTCTGCCAGTTCTTCCATTGCGGTCACAATCGCACTTGCACCAAAAGACTGTCGGCTAAATGGTCGGTCTGGCACAAACTTTGGTAAATCAGAGATGTTCATCTTAACTACTCCATTTTGCTTCTACCGTTAATTGATAAGCCAGAGCCGGTCAAGCGACTGTGCAGATGCGGTGAAATCTTCAAGCGGTAAAAATGTTTGCATAAGTCGTTACCTATTTACCGGCAGGGGGCTAACTGGCGGGTATGGTTACTTGATTGAAAAGTTAGGGTCTTTGGCGTCTGGGCCATACGACAGCAAATAAGAAAGCCATTGGCCTTCAAGTGAATAGCATTCGCGCCTGCCATTCACTTCTGGCATCAGCCAAGCTAGTTGGCCTTTGAAAGTGCATTCAGTTTTAACCGGCAATGTCCCGGCTTTCTCGCGCTTGCGGTAAGCTTTGGCGAGAAATCTCTCTGCCGCGTCTGCTGACAGAAAAGTGCGGGCACGAACCTTAACCTTACTGCTGCGGTGGAGGCTGTGGGCGTCGCTGTGGCCGACGCGGTTTTGTTCGTTGGTGTACGGGGTTTCGATCACCCACACGCCGTCCATTTCACGCTTCAAAACCTTGCCAAACTCGCTCATTGATACACGATTCATAATTACCTCAACTTTGCCAGCCGCGTAATTGCCGCTGAACTGAAAAGAATCATAAACCATTCAAGTTAAAAAGAAAAGCCTAAAATGTCATAAAGCAAAAATAATTCCCACGTGGTATTATTCGCCTGCCACCGCACAATCCGTCACCGAGGAAACCAAATTGGCAGTCACATTCGACACTGTAATTCTCAACAATATCTCCGACGGCGGAATTATTGACTACAACGCCATCAGCGGCGGCCCGGAGGGCAGCACAACCATCGTCAGCAGCCCATTCAGCGGCGTGAGCCAGAGGAACGTCAACCGACTGGACAGGCTGCGGCGTTATTCAATCAACACAGCACTGCTCACCGTGCAACAGTTGAACAACCTGCGCCAGTTCTGGGAGTGTCGGGACGCCTACGCGCGCGGCTTCCTGATGCGTGATATGACTGAGTTCTGGGCTTCGTTTGATGGTTCGCCGCAAACGCCAATCGGAACGCCAACCGTGTTTGGAACCGGCGACGGCTCGACCGTGAATTTCGGGCTTTATAAAACTTACTCTTCGGGCGGGGTGACGCGAACGCGCCGGATTATCAAGCCGATAAGCGGGACGGTCAGCATCTACAAGAATGCCGTCCTGCAAACGCTGACCACGCATTACACGATTGACCACACCACCGGCATCGTGACGTTTGTTACGGCTCCGGCCAACGGGCTGTCGCTTACTTGGAGCGGGCGCTTCTTTACTCCAGTTAGGTTTGAGACTGACGCTTTTAACGCTGAGATGAACGACGCATTGACCGGGCTGAGCTATCAGGGATTGCCCATGCTCGAAATCCCGCCCGCAGAATTCGGGCTGAGTTACTGAGGCTTATTTACAATAATGAACAGTTTTTATGATAGAACAACGATGGGCGGAGTGTTGCCGAACAAATGCCAGAAGGTCGGCGTCTGGATTGTGCATCTTCTCAAGGTCACGGCGTACAACTACACTATAGGCATCTGTTAGCTGGTTTTGTTCGTAGTTTAACCCGGACTTCATGTTGCAATCCATACACTCTAATCCGTAAGTGGAAGGGTAGATATAGTGAATTTTCGTGGCAGTTGCGAGTTGTTGTTCCATAAACGTAATTCTACTACGTTGCACATTATAGCAAAAGCATTATGAGCATTTCGGCCAGCATGATAACGCATCTCGCGCAGTCCACAACCTATCTGGCTCATTGCTGGAAGATCGAAGAACGCCCACGCGAGTTGGTAATCCACTGGGCCGCAGCCTCCATAGCCAACGTCACAGCGCGCGGCGGCTACCTAAAGAAAACAGGCGGAACCAACGGCACAGACGACGCGGCAGCCGGATCAATCGCCAGCTTCAGCGCGGACTTCTACGTTAAGTTCCGTACCCGGCTGGATGGAACTGTCTACTTCGGCTTGGCCACCAGCACGGCCACAGCCGCAGCCAGTTCAATTGACTTTGCCATCCGAGTCGAAAGCGACGGAACCATAAAAGTCTATGAAGGCGGAGTGCTGAAAGCCACGTCCAGCACAACAGCCGTGAGCGGCGACTTCCTGCAAGTCCGGCGCGTTGGAACGGCCATCACCTATTGGCACAACCGAACCAAGATTTATACCAGCGCCACGGCCAGCAGCGGGGCTTTGTTCTGCGATACCTCGCTCGTCACCGGTAGCGCGACTGTGAATGATGCAGTTTTCGGTTACGTGCCGACTGTGATTGCCGTCACCGACCACACGCGACGGTTGAGCATTAATGATGAGATTTACTACCCGCTGCCGATGATGCCGACCAAGACGGCTCTCAGCGACGGCTTGAAGCCGAACAACGCCGAGCTTACGCACATCCTGACCAGCGCCGGAATTAGCGAGGCAGACATTATTGGTGGCCGGTGGGATTACGCCCGGTTTGAATACTCGACGGTCAAATACCCAACTGATGCGGCTTCGCTTTACAGCGCAATGGGGGTGGTTACGCTGTCAACAGACCTGGCGCAGAAGATGATCGGCCAGTTTGGTGAATTCAAGATCAACACGGCTGGTTACTTCTCGGCTGAGTTACGGTCGCTAACTCAACCGCTGGCGCAGGAGATTGGCGACGTGGTTGGCTCACTTTGCACAGCTAGACAGCTTGGAGATTTTATTTGCAGTCAACCGCTTGATAGTTATACCAAGACTGGAACTATCGCCAGCGTCACCAGTGGGCTTGTCGTTACTGTTTCGCTGAGTGGCGGCACGCAGGCTGATGATTACTTTGAATACGGCTTATTACAAATAGTCACAGGCGACAATGCTTTTTACGAAAGGGAAATAAAAAATAACGTCGGCGACGTGCTGACGCTGCAAAGACCGTTTCCGTTTACGCCAGTGGCAGGGAATTCGATTCGCGTGTTGGCCGGGTGCAACAGGTTACTTGCGAAGTGTATTACGTTTGTCAATGCGAATAACCCAAGCGGAACCAACGTGGAAAATTTTCACGCTTTTCCGACAATTCCCGGAATGTCTAAATTGTTACAGTACCCCTCGTGATCTAGGTGTTTCCAAGTTACACCTGTTATAGCGCGGGTTATTGCGGTTTGTCTTACTCCGTATCTTCTTGCTAGCTCGGCGTATGTAACACCTTCCTGATTATAAAGCCTGCGGGCTTCAATGACCATCAAGGATGTTAGTTTTGCGTTTCCATGTGTCTCGCCTTTTGGCCCGTTGGTATAATTGGCGTCTTCGGTTCTAGTGGAAATATGGCGACGATGCTCTATGGCATGATCAATGTTTCCTTGATGAGTACAATACTCAAGATTGCTTGGGGTGTTATTGAATTTCACCGTGTCTATGTGGTTGACCTCATGGAGTCCGGGCGGGCGCGGGCCGATAAAAGCTAAGGCAACTAAAACGTGAACTGTGTAGTTCTTGGGCACCCCGTCTTTCGACAGTCCAAGTTTCAAGTAGCCGTATTTGTCTGGTGTTGATTTAAGGATAGAGCCAACGCGGGTTCCGCTTGCTGCCTTGTCCCGTCGAACACGCCCAAGACTGGACACAGAGTAATATCCTTCGTAGCCAGGAATTTCTCTCCAAACTTCTTCTTCGGTTTCTTCAATGAGTGTGGTATTTTCAGAATCGGCCATGATGTAAATCTCCTTAAGACTGGATTACTGATTGGTCAAGGCTCGTTTTAAGGGGCGCAACCCTTATTCGAGCCGCTTTATTTTACCATGTTTATACAAAAATGAGGCGAGAAAACAATGCCGCAGGCTGCGGAACAACTTGAACCAACACCGACAATAGCCACACGCGACGAGTACCTCGTTGAATGTCGGAAGTATCTTGGCGTCCGTTGGCAACACCAAGGTCGCAGCGAAAAAGGAATTGATTGTGCTGGCCTGCTCGTTGTCCCGGCGCTCACGCTCGGTATCCTGCAACCGACCGATGACGTAACCAACTACGGGCGCACGCCCCACGATGACACGCTGACGGTGTTGCTCCACAAACACTGCCGCCGCCTGGATGACTGGCACACGGCGCAACCGGCGGACATTCTGGCCATCAAGTA
>ERZ869921.249-NODE-249-length-36650-cov-8.968466_pt1 | contig 36650 bp, 79 predicted proteins | sample MGYA00579310_ERZ869921 | MGnify/ENA primary metagenome ERZ869921 (study PRJEB32216, sample SAMN09231816) | wastewater metagenome | place: USA: Maryland | collected 2016-06-21 | study: EMG produced TPA metagenomics assembly of the PRJNA472060 data set (Reclaimed... | reverse complement strand
TAGGCATAAACATCTCCCCACTACTAAATATCCACAACATCTTCAACTATAAGCTCTGGTGGCTCCTGTGCCGCCAGGGCACCAGATAGGGTTGTGGGTCTCAATCGGCGACGGCCTAGCACGGCTCCAGTGCCGCCAAGGCACCAGAAATCGCTAGCCCTTGCGGCGTATGAGCAATAAAAAACAAGAAAATTCCAAGTCAAAAAAGCCCCAACGGGATTTGAGTTGGGGTACTCTACTTTAGATTGTTCACTTTCTTTGTTCTATGGAGATTTAACCTTTCATCAATCCAGGAGTCACTGCCTTCCAAAAGCCCTACGGCGATTGAGTATTGCATACGCCAGACGGATTCGACGCTAGGGAAAATCAAAGTGGGTTAAGGTGGTGGACGATTCGTCACGGTGGCAAGAAACGCTGTGAGCCGGCGAGGTCAATGTAACGATTGGAAGGGGTAGCGGGCGATTCAAGACAACGTGTATGTGGGAATAACCAACGCCCACTGCGGAATCCAGGAGAACGAGAAAACTACCTGGCACAAAAAGAATAGCTTAGACACCACAACCAATAGTAACTGATGACCGTTAAGTTTAGCAGCCTGCTTTTTGGGTTCCTTTTAAGGAAGCTCTGGAAAAGTGGGCTAAGGTTGTTCGCTCAAATGCCGCGAGGCTGCGGGCCGTGGTGACGGCCGCTCTCACCGCCGTTTTTACCTCTCATTTCTTTAGTGTATTTTAACCCTTAGACAAATACAAGCATTAAGTTTTGGGTCGCCGGCCGCCCCCCTCTCCCCAATTTACCCCCAACTTTTTTCTTGCTATTCACTGCTACTGCGGTATACTACCCCTACCAAACCCACCTCTAAACCCCCCACCAAAACACACAGAGAAGTAAGCGGAATGAATTCTTTTAGATTATTTTTGTATTACTTTTCCAAAGTGATTTATAGATAAACAAGGAATATTATTTTTGGGTCGCCGGGTACTCCTGGCCGCATTTCCGCTCGCATCGCGTCTACGGGGATCCCAGGGGCCTTCCCGATCCCATTACGGGCCGCCCTCTCCCGCTGTGCTTGACCCATCCCAAACCCCCATTACAAATAAGTAGGTATAAATAACACATATACTCTTGTTTACCTCTAGGGAAGATACCAACACCAAGACTGACACTTTTGAATTTTGGTTTTCATGTTTTGTCTGGCGGGGCTCCGTTGCGTAAGGTGCAACTCAAAACCCCTAAAACCAACATAAGGTAAATGCCAATCCCAATAATACAAGTAAGATGTCTAAGTCTATGATTTCTCAATAGTATTTGAAGGGATAAAGCATGGCGGACATAAAAAACAAAAAAACGCAAGCCAAACAAACAAAAGCTAAGGCTAAGTCTTTATGGATATATTCTCTTATGTATTTATGTAAAGGTTTAGGTTTACATCTAAAGTTTCAAGTCTTCAAAACTGCCAAAATGGCAGTCAATGCTTGCATAGTTATCTTTTGGATTTTCTGTACCGATCGGTATACTAATCCACTTCGTTAAAAGCCGGGGTTTAAGGGGATCTCCCCTTGCTGGTGCCCCGACGGCACAGGAGTCGTATGCAATACCACGAACTTCACCAACATCTTTACTTTACCTATGGAACCCCACACCCAAAAAACGGTGCAAATGTATTTAGTAAGGGTTCGCCCAATTTGAATCTCAAGTATTACACATCCTCCGTAAGACTCGCGTGCTTCTATAAGAATTGTTCGTATGATGGTTACATAGGCTTCGTAATTAAGCTGGATGGGGTTAGCGTTACGATTACGAGGGTGTGGGAAGACGGCACTAAAGATGGGCGGGGGGATTGTCGAATGGTTCGATATAGGTTTTTATCCCCCGTTAATCAACATAACTTAACCAATTATGAGTTGTGGAGGAGGGTAGCGGGCCATCTATTATATCGGTTTAATTTGAATTGGCAGTTCCCCATTTAATTTGCTCAATTGCCGCAAGGGCTAGGCCGTCGCCGCATGAGACCTGACAATCTTCGCAATCTCCTGGATGCCCTGCTCAACAAATCCAAAACCAGTGAAACAATGCTTCTTGTTAAGGGGATCGATCCCTACCTCTTTGAGGTGAAGTATCACCAAAACAGCTTGCTCAGAATACTTTGTTATCGTACGACCAATGCTATGCAAAGGCATAATTATGAGGGGTTTGCTATTTATTTGTGGCCCGCCTCGGAAGAGTTTCGGGAACTAGGTAGTTCCGGCATAGTGGAGCGTCCGATCAATATGGATACGCGGATTTCGCTGGGCGAACGAATAAACCTCCACAATATATTTAATGCGGCGGCGTGGGTTGAGGTGGCCCGGGCCGGACTGCGGGCTATGGGGTATTATGAGAAATATCAAATATGAATAGTCGACAACGATTCGAGAATTTATTTGATTTGCTTGATCCCCTTGCAAACCAATATAAATGGTTGTTCCAGTATGAAAATGATGTACGGGTCGTCACTCTCTATGCCTTCCCCCGTAATAGCAGGAGGCTTGAATTCGCATATTTTATTGGTATGGGGGTTCCAAGGTGGGAATTGATTTTAATGGAGGAGGGGCAGTGTTTACGCAATAACTGCATACCAGGCAGCCCAAACTACTTTTCCGTATTTATAAATTCTTATGATTTACATGCTCGGCTTAACTTACATAATGCCTTAAACCCTAATTTATGGATGACCCTACTTTTAGGGGAAATGGCACGGTTCGGAAGGTTGCTATGAAGGGGTATACCGAAAAATTCATCAAACTTTGTAAATTCGCCACCTCCCTTCGTAATATCAATCATACGGTTTTCAAGTATAAAGGAACAAAAGAAATATGGCAGGCTAGTCTAAATGCGTTGGACCACCCATACCAGGGGTGCTATCTTTCATTCAATGTTACGGCGACGGCCTTATCTCAGGGGTGGGGCATAACCTTAAATAAAGAGGGTGTCGAGCTAATAAAACTTCGCCTCGGGCATACCTCTCTGGACGTGGCGTTTACCGATTATTCCATGCACAATAAAATCAACCCGCACAATCTTCTGAATAAGGGGGTTTGGGGGCGGTTTCTTATTGGAGTTATGCGGAAATACAATAGGGCGGTCGATGATTTACCGCATTCATTTCTTGCTCAATTACAGTAAAGACTAGGCCATTGCCGAATTGGGGAATTTATACCAGTATGAAACTAACTAATGCGATCGACCAACTTCTCGAAAAGTCTGATTGTGATAGGGCAACTCTATCAAAGAGGAAATTTGGCTCATATATTTTTGAGGTCAATGCGTACAAAAGTGGGTTAATTGTCTTACTGTATTATGACGAGGATCTTTGCGATCAAGTACAAAAAGGCCCCCTCTATATTGGATTTGGCATTCACTTTAAGCGGGAGGGATTCTTTGGGGATAAGCCCACGGAGTTTCGGCAGCTTTTACATTATGGCGTTCTCGACCGCGAACTTTCGGCGTGGAGAGGCGATTTGCTGCTTGACTTAATCAGTCCCCACAATATGCTGAACAGACGGGCTTGGATGCGGGTTTTGCAGGCCGAGGTAGAGGCGATTGGGCAATATTTCTGGGCACCGGAGGGAAGGTGATGGTGGGATGGTCCACTGTTTACGAAATGCGATTCAAGCAATTTTTTACCTTTGTAAAATCGCAAAACCTTAATACTTACGGCAAATTACCGTGGTGGAAGGATTATGAGACCGATCTTATAGTTTGGACCGGGTCGCCATCTTGGATACAATTTAGAATGTGTCGACCCGCAAGACATGGGGGTGGTGGTTGGGCAATCCACTTGGACCCAACTAATTATTCAATCAGGGAATTCTTATACAAGTCGAGCAATACCAGTATAGCTGGCAAAAACCCAAATGTTTTAGGTATTATTACGCAGATGAGGGGTTAAGAATGCTCGCCGCCGGGTAGGCGGAGAGCTTAAACGCTCGCCGAGGCGACGTAAGACCCCCAACGGGGGCGGATGCCGTTGAAGCGAGAATCCCCCACCTGTTTGGTGGGGGAGTATCAAACCTGGAAGTTTTAGGAGCTTTGGTTTGCTTCGCAAAAGTTATAAAAGAAGGCTGTCGCCGTTTGAGACGAACAAAATCGTTCGGACCGCTGGATTGGTGGGGTGGTGATGGATAAGTTTGAACGCCTTCACGAGATTTTGACCAATGCAACACTGAGTTCGCCAAGAAGTATTGATTCCAATGGCAAAACCCTATTCCCGTCAGCGGAACATGATGTCACCTGGATATGTTTTCAGGATGACAACAGTTTCGGGTTTGTACTCGAACAGAGTAGTTTTCTAATAAGGGATTATAGAGATTGGGTAAACGTAGACTACCCCATCAGCGAACACAGAATTCTCGACAAACTAAACGATCACAACCTACTAAACCTAACTTTTTTGTCTCAACTTTTGGATAGGGAAAAACGCCATGCAAAAATTATCTAGTGTCTCGGGTGTCCTCAATCTCTTGCGAGTATGGGTTGCGAGACCCATCTGGAATTGGGTGGGTCGGCCACTAACCATCCTTGGGATTGTATCTATAGGTATTACGTTAAACCTATTTGCAATGTGTATTCCCCTTGGTTTTTATGTACTGCTTGGGATAAACTTTTTGGTTACGGATATAAGGAGGGAGTGGGCGGGATACCTTGAGGCGGTTCGAGATGAGATGTGGCCGGAACTTGAGTGGAGGGAGTAGGCGGGGTGACATACTGGATAAAAGGTTAAGGGGTCGCGGGCTATAAGGCTCGCGGCCCCTTTTTTTTGTTTGCTTGGTTGTTGCACACTCCGAAGTCGTGTGGACTTATGCACCTGGGGCCGTCAGTCGCCGAAATATCCAGTCCCAGGTGGACCACCCGAGGAAATTGTGCCGGTTGATTGTCCGTAGAAGATAGGGGTTGTATTGTCCCTCTAATACGGTTTCTCCCCTTATATCTACTTCAAAAGTACCGTCTTCGTGCAGGTAAACATCTTTGTGGGCCAACACTTGAATCTGGATTACATTTTTTTGGAAACCATTCTTAAAAATCTCAATAGAATGATCTCCGTGAAATTCCCTTGTGAAGTATGTGTAGTTTTTTGGTAGTATTGATGCCCCTGTTAGCTGAATAATCCTTAGTATCTCTGCTTCATGTGAAATCATACCGTCTTAATACTCCTCAAGTTATGGTAAAGATTCACCCATAAAAAACCTGGCAAGGGGACCGCCCCCTTTAGGTGGCGGAGGAATTGCCACTACTGAATGGTGAGTGGTTTAACAGGACGATGTAGTATATTACGAAAAGAGAGGGGGTCAACCGAATTATCTCAAGAAAGCCCTGCCGGAACTTCGTAGGAAGTCCCGCAGTGTTTCGCGTAAGTCTAAGGGGGGCAGCAACCGCCGCAAGGCGGTTAAGCGTCTCCGCAAGACCCATGCTCGCGTCCGCAATTTGCGGAAGGAGCATCATCACCAAGTCGCGTTGCGTTTGGTCCGTCGGCACGGGTTAATCGCTGCGGAAAGCCTGAACGTCCGTGGGATGGTCAGGAACCGCAGGTTTTCCCGGTCGATCAGCGATGTTGCCTGGGGCAACTTCTTGCTGACCTTACGATGCAAGGCCGAAAGTGCCGGCGTCGTATTCGTGGAAGTCGATCCTTGCGGTACGTCGCAAGCATGTTCGGATTGCGGAAGGATCGTCGAAAAGACGATCCGGCAACGCCAGCACGTTTGCGATTGCGGCTGCAATCTTCACAGAGATCACAATGCGGCTAGGAATGTCCTAGTCGCTGGTCTGGCCCGGACGGGGCCAGCGGGGGCTAAGGCCGGCAATAGCTAGCCTTCTCCGAGAAGCCACCCTCTTTAGAGGGTGGAGTCGTCACGTCCACTTGTTGAGTAGGTTGTGTTTATTGATTTTTTGTAAGTGTTCAATCTTAAATTTTCGGCTCTTATCATCTGGCAAGAAAAAAGTCCCGTCGGCGCAAAGGGTGACGTGGTCAATCGAAGGTGGGCCGCCCTTCAAATGGTCCACTCTTAACTGGATGACTGGGGCTTCGGGACCTCTGTGGTCCACCACTAGCTTGTTCAGCCTCATATTGAACTCCAGGATGACATACCCCTCTCCTATCATCTCCCCGTAACTCTCAATCAGCCTGATAATCCTGCGGAACTCTTCCTTATAATCAGACGTTGCAGGCATCGTAGATCCTCTTCCAGACATTCCAGCTTAAAAAATTGTGTTGGTTTATGGGAGTGAGTAGAGTTACACTGTAATCATCTCTGCAAATTGTGTTTCCGTCTAAGTCTATCTCAAAGTCACCGCTTTCAAATAGGTATATCTCATTCTGAAGAGGAATACGCTCTCTAATACAAATCATCTTTTCGCCAGTATTGTCCTCGAACATACAGGTATAATGATTTTTGTGAAAACAAGAGAAGTAGTAGTTTGGGTCCGTTACATTAATCCTATCGGTAAACTCAACGATCCGCTGAAACTCTTCTTGGTGCGATCTCACTTAACCCTCTCAAAAATTTCGTTCCAGGTGGTAGAATTGAGGTGGTTATGAGGGGTGATAAGGCGGAGGAGGGCGACTGGGTACTCTCCCTTCCAGACATCTTGTGCAAATTTTGCGAAACTTGCCCAGCCATTATCTCGTAAATAAACACTTCCTCCAGCAAAGTTCTCGCTTTGTATTTTGATTACGTTTTCCGTTCCGTCGTCATCATATACCCATACGGTTTTACCCCACTTAAACTTCTTGTAAAGGTAACATCCATATTGAACATAGGTACCATTATTATGATAGTTCATTAGGAATTCAATAATGCGGGTGAACTCATTTTTATAATCATGGGGCATAGCGTTCCCCTTTAATCAGCCTCTCAAGTTCCGCCACCCAGCGAGGTCCATTCATGCAGTTGTGGTGATTCACGCGGGTCAGCAGGGAAATCGGGTATCGTACCCAATACGACTGCCCGCCCGCCAGTTCAATATGGGCCAGCCCCGACTCCCCAAGTCTAACCCCCCAGAGGAAATGGGGGTATACATACTCATCGGTTTGATAACATCTTTCAAACTCAATCCCATTGGTAAATGGGTTCCCCGAGATAATACACAGTTTTTGATTGCCGGAAAACCATAGTTTAGCATGGGATATGTAGAGTTCTTTAACATCTAAGACGGGTAGGGATTGGCAGACGCGGTGTAACTCCGTTTTGTAGTCGATCATTGCCGCACCAGCCTATCGAAGTCTTCGCCGGCAAACCGCACCAGCCTTCTTACGATAGCTTCCCAGGGGGAGTTCGGGTTTGCCATGTTATGTGGGTTTACGAGGCTTAGAATATCTTGATTGTACGCTAATACTTTCTTGTTGTTAAGTAGAAAGCAGTTCTCAAAAATAGTAAGTGAAATTAAATTCAATTGTATGTCCAGCTTATCAATATAGCAGTAGACATAGTTATGAGTACAACCATTTTCCCTGCGAAGGTGCCCGTAGTACCCAATTTCTTTACTATAGATATGGTCTGTTTTTGTTTTGCTCCAATTATAGGTTTGCACCAATTCACAGAATCTATTAAATGGATTTATGTTAAACCTATTCATTTTGGCAGGGTCTCCAGTCCAAAGACTTTATCAATAATTCGTTGCCAAGTCTTGTAGTCTTGTTTTTGCGAAAGTTTTATTTGTCATAGATCCCCAAAGCACTTCTGTTTTAATCTATCCCATGCCTTAAAATTCATAATATTGTGGTAGTTGATATGGTATAGCCAGCTATTTTGGATGTACCCGCGACTGTCGCCTATTCCGGAACCGGTACAAAGAAAGTTTCCATTTCGCCCTAAGTATAACCTATTGGGCTTACTTAGAGTTCCCTTCCTGTATCTATAATATGCTACCTGTAAAATAAACCCCTCTACATTATGATGGTTTACCGTACTCACAATTACATCTAGGTTTTCTCCTGATCCCTCAAGGCTTATGTCGACACTTTTAATCTTTTTGCCTGTTTCCCGGACAAGTTCCGTCAGGCTAACCATTGTGTGCAATGTGCCCTCCCGATGTCTTCATGGCGATCCCCAACCAAACCATACCATTCCTCATGTTGTGCTTGTTCACCACATCAAAAACCCTAAGCGGGTATGTCTTTTCAACCACAAAATTCCAATGTAGCTTAGCTTGCTCCCCCAGTTAAACCATAGGGAATGCTGCCAATACTGGTCTTGGAAATCTAGTGCCAAATGGGTTATACCGTGTCCGTCCCAGACCACGAAGAAACCTCTGGTGGGGCAGTTTGTGTTCAAGTAACTTGTTATTCCCTTTTCATTACTAAGTAAGCATAGGATTGATGAGAGTTTTCGGGTCATCCGCTTAATACCTCCAAGCTGATTGTATCCGATGGGAGTACGTTGACTAGCCTGAAATTATTCGCCTGGCAGAACTTTGTCTTGAGCCCATCATTGAATCGCTGGCGGTGGAACGCGGCCTTATTAGCATGGAAAAACCCATTAAACTTGTAGTGTTGTTCGCCCTGAACCTCAATGAAAACCGAGAAGGTCGGCACAAAGAAATCAAAGAAGAGAGTTTTTCCCTTGCTTACCTCAATTGAGATTTCCTCAAAGAATGGTGTGCAGGGTAGGAGGGCAGTCAGTTGGGTACGAACGGAAAGATGCCCGGCGGAAACGTCGTCCCGCCGGGCAAGCGTAAGTTTTGTGGTGCGGCTAATCCCCGCTAAATCCCTGTAATCAAATTTCATGTTATGTCATACCCTCTGATTCCATGTATTTTTTGATTAAATGCTTGGGTGCCCAAAAAGGCGGGATTTTATATCCATAGTCGGGCAGTATATCATCGCACACTTCCAAAGCCTCGTCCAGCGTATCGCATTCTCCCCATGTTCTACTTGATGCGTTTTCAACCTGCCACCCCCACTTTTCTCCTTCCTTCCTTACCCGAGCGGCTGGGCTAAATTCTCCTATCCAGCAATTACGATAATACACGCCGTCTTCCAATTCCCATTGGGTTACTAGATTAACCTTCGAGTCGTCATCATCTTCATTTTCACTATTCATAATTGGTAAGCTCCATCGGGATACAGAGAGAATTATAGAGGGGAGGCTTGGACAACTGATTTTTAATTTGGATTTGCATCTCTCGGAAATAAAAGAATGGGCGATTTCCTCTTTTATTATTGCACTTGTTGCAGGCGACAGTCAGGTTATCAAGGCGATTAGTTCCACCCTTGCTAGCTGGGACGATATGATCAATAGACAGTTCATTTCGGCGGGACTCTTCGCAGTAGATACATTTCAAAACCCCATACCTACGTTCCATGTGAACCCAAACTCGCCGCCGCTGCTCGGAATTCTTGAGGGTTTTCTTAGCCAATTTTACTTCTTTCTTAGTTAGGGGTTTACGAATTTCCAGATTGGTAATGTCATAGTAACTTCAGACTCGGTGAACGGGTTAAGGATGACCGTCGCCACCTTCCCCATACTACCCTCTTCTACCCAAAGCACAAGAGCCTTTTCCCCTGCTCCCGCTACAATGTTGCCGCCTCTCCAGATGTCATCGGAGAGGGTCAGGAAGTCTTCTTCTAGTTCCACGCTCATTCGCCGCAGGGCTTAGCCCTCTCCGTTGGTGTGTCTGTACCTCTCCTTGCCCGTCCCGTCGCACGCTCCGCATTTTGGGTTGTTTCTCCCGCCATCGTAGTGCCCCGACCCGTTGCAGGCCCCACACTTACGCAGTCGCCACCCCTCAACAAACCTCTTGTAATACTCTGTTCGCTCCTGCTTACGTTCCAGCCAGCCGTAGCGGCCAAATGGGGTGGATTTCATAGGTCTTCGGTCTTCTTTGTTAGAATTTCTATCTTCTTTTCCAACACATTAACTCGCCGCTCTAACTCAGAGTCTTCAATCCAATAAGTAGTATGAGGTCCGACTTTTGGGCTGTCTACGCTTCCGGTTATATCAAAATTGGCACACTTGAAATTGCCAGGGTAGAAACTAACGTATCCATTGCACCGATCCCAATAATCATTGAAGACTTGTTCCCCGACTTGAAGTCTCCATCCTTCATCCAGTCTCTTGAGGATTTCATTTAGAATGGTCATCGCTCATTCGCCGCAGGGCTTAGCTGCGGCCTCCGGTGGTATCAGGTTTAGTAAAGAAAAGCCCATCTGGGTTGGACTTGCACCAACCTTCCTGCCGGGCAACCCGGAACACATCACTCAAATGCTTCAGTGGGATGACGATTACGTTGAAGATTCATTGGAAAACAAATCTTTTTTCCATTGCGGCCAAGCATCTACTTCTTTTTTGGCAAGCTCCAGAAACCTAGAAAACTCTTCCTGAGTTCTAAAATCTTCGGGGGTTAGTGGGCGAGATTCCAGGTCGTCGGGCATACACTATTCCTTTGCCGGGTTGATTTTAGCTAGGTCGAAAACAGAGTTGTGAGGATTGAAAATACGGGCACCCTGGAATGTGAATGCCTCCATCAGTTCGTGCCGGATTGTGAGTTCCAGGAGGAGCCAGCAGGTCTTGACGACGCCACTCGTCCAGGTTCCCTTGGGGACGAATTCCTTGCGGGATTTGCCCGTGCCCACCTTACCTGTATCAATGTCCGGCCGATCAAACTCAACCCAGACAAACCATCCTTGAACATCGCTGTTAAAATCATAAGAGTCCTCGTATTTGAAGACCCAGTTGAAGTCCAAAACACTTTCAGACAATTTGATTTGACCCAGGATTTCTTCAAATTTCTTGTAAACCGTGATAGGTTCATCTTGAATTTTTTCTTCCTGCGCAAGTCCAAGTGCATCCACATGAACCCATAGGTTAGCGTCCAATTGAAAGAAGGCACCGGAATTTGCATAATCTATAATTTCATACTTGTCTCCATATTGGGGATGGTTGGTATTGATGATTTGAACTATGTCGCCGATCTTAAACTTCATTGCTGCTCCTGAGCCGCAGGGGCTCCAGAATGGAATGGAATAGTCTATACTAACTTTTGACTTACAAACTTCTTAACTGAATCCAAAGTTCCAAAGATGGTGTATATTTCCTTTTTGTCCGTAAACGGAGTTAGTACAACCCTATACTGTCTCTCGCCCGCACTAATCCTATCTATGGTTGCCACAACTCCACCATTATCATCGTATACCTTGAGTGAGTAGACAACAAAGTTTAGGTTCATTCGCTGCCACCCTCCCAGGAATTCGGCCAGTCGCGGGTTTCTTCTTGTTCTTTCAGTATTTGGTTTTCCGCTTGCAATAACTCAATCTCGTCAAGTAATTCCATGAGACAATTGCGGGAGGCGACGATTAAGGCCGCGTTGTCCGGGTTTGGTGCCCAGCCTTTAAGACATTTCAATAGAACAGATGGGTGACAAGGCATTCCATCATCAAAGTGATGTAGTTTTTGTAGGTTGTATGGTAAGCCGTCTGCGTCGACCTCAAATTCCCACGGTCCAGACGTACCAGCCCGGTCCAGCTTTCGTAGTTCTTCCAGTTTGGATTTAGTTATTCGCTGCATCTTAGTCTCCAAATGACCGGCATCTATCTTCGAGGTCTTTTTCTTCTTCGAGTAAGGCGATATCTCTGTTTGCTTTGTCTACTTGTTTTTGTAGCGTGGCATTCTCCTCCTCTAATTCGCAAATCCGGCTGACGTACTCAGGGAACGCTTCCAAAATACCCGCCAGCTTTCCTATAGTAATGGGGAGCTTAAAAAGCTCTTTATCTTTTTCGACATTTCTGGTGAACTCGCTCACTTGCCACTCATCCATTCTTCAAAGGATTTCTTGCCGAGGAGTTCGGCCAGGCGATCATTCTCTTTTTGGCTTAGGGGAGAGCCGGCGTCCTGAATCATACTCTTGACGATAGCTTCAATCTCTTCAATCTTGCACTTGATATTCTGAGCATTTTCATTCATTACTTAAAGCCCCATCTGCTTGAGGACAGCCTGATAAGCCTCGTCCAGCGTGTCGAATTCCGGCATGTTTGGGAATGCCTTTTCTCGAATTGCCATTAAAACTACAAACTTATCAGCAAAATAAATGACGGCTACAATAATTCCGTCTTGCTGAACTTCCCAGGTCACTGGAACTAATCTATTCATAGTTCGCCACCCAACTCCTTGTAAATAGCGTCCTCGGCCTCATCCACTGAATTGAACTCACCCAACCTTTTACCTGGCATCAAGGCTTCAAATAGGTCTTCGGGAGTTCGCTTGATGGTAGCCACCACCCGCCCCTTCCAGTAAACCTCCCACTCAGTAGGAATCGACATAAGCAATACTCTTTCGTACATCTTACACAATCTCCCTATCTAAAACCCTAAAGGCCAAGTCCCCATCAACCATAGCTACCTCGCAAATGTTTTGGTAGCTCTTACCAATTTCCCAACTGGTAACACCGAAGTCCTTTTCGGTAAACTGGCGGGTGAGGTGGTCAGTATTAGTTATATGGGCCAGGATGTAAGCCAATTGAAAGGGACAGCAAAAGTCATGGTCTAGCGACCTGTATAAATCCCCGAAGTTACCTTCATGGGCTTTCAATCTAGCATGGACCATGAAAGACACAACCCCGTTTTTCAGGATATAGTCTTTCAAAAGCTCGCCCAGCTTAAAGATGTACCATCCCTCCGCCTCCTTGACGGCGATCTCTCGGCGGGTCTTCTCTTCCTTAACCTGCTCCCATAAACCCCTCAATCGCTCAGTCGCCGCGGGGCTATTCTTACTAGACATAGTTACTCCTCCTCATATCTATCCAGAATGCCGGTTCCAGCTAACCTACCAAACTCTTTGCAGATAGATTTGTACTCCTCGATAGCCGCCGTCTCGTTCTCTGCGAGAGAAGAACTGTACCCATCATCAAGAGAGGTTGTCATGCCATACCTCTCCGCTAAGCCTTGCTAAAACGTAAGCCGTGGCACGCGACAATCTCTCCGCTGCGGTTGGCATTGGTTTTGCACGCTCCAAACCACGCAGTATTCTCCACCCTCGAAGAAGTTTATCATCTACCATTTTGCAGTATGCTAGATATGAAGCCCTAATCGAATTTGCATAATCCCTGTAAGCATCTTCATCTTCCTTGAGTTTTGCCATCAAGAACTTCGTTGCTTCATCTTTATTCATAGCGAGTGCCTCCCCACAACCTTCGGGGCATTTACCATATAAGGTTTCTTGCCGAATCCAATATAAGCCTCGTACTCAAAAACGTATTGACTCTCAGGGTCGTGTACCAAGATAGAGAAGTCTCCCAGATTGCAAAGGTCTTCTTCCATCATGTCGTCCCAGGCTCCCAAATAATAGTCGCGGGCAGCTTGGAACGGGCTCATCCCCGCGTTGTACTCCTCTTGATCGAAGGTGTGTGGTCGCCCCTGTTTTGCAAACCAAACTAACATAGAGGTATCGGACCCGGTAGTTGCGATTGACGAGTTTACATCGCCTACACAACTATTTGTTGGGTCGGGTGGAGAGATTTCCGGCTTCTCGGGCACCGGGTCTTCATCTTCCCACACAGAGAGGCGGTCCCTCAATTCTTTGATTTCTTTCTTGAGCCTGGCATTCTCTCGCTCCAATTGCTCATACGCAGCAAGGGCTTTCTGCTCTAAAGCCGCAGGGGCTTCGGATTTGGGATTCTTTTTCATTGCGATTTCCCCACCTTATAAACCCCACATGATCTAGTAACGCAACGGATTCCATCGTCATGTAACCACTTTGCAAACTTATTTTTGATACCCCACCTAATTGCATCTTCGGATAAATTCGCACCTGTTAAATTATTTTCCATCATCTCTTTCCGAATTTGCTCAACCGCCTCTTTCTCCGTATTCCAGAAAGACATAGTGATGATTTCGTGGTCAGACGAGACATAGAAAATATACATGCTGCTCCTATGCCGCAGGGGCTTCAGAAAAGGTTAGTCTTTAGGGACAGCGTAAACAATATCGCAGTTGCCCGAAACCAAATTGCTCAGTCGCCGTGGGGCTCTCGGTTGATCCCAATGTTTTGCTTGATAGTATTAAGAATGAAAGTTTCGTCGTAACTTTCTACTTCTCTTTGATATAAAAACATACTAAACATCCGACCCATCTCATAACCCCTCTTATATTCATCTTCTTTCATTTGCTCGGATTCCGGGTTTTCATTTATCCATGCCCAATACCCATGCAAGAAATCCTTTCCATAATTACCCGCCTTGTCCTTATCGCTAAATGCCACACATGCCACATTAAACACCTTACAAATTTCCCAAGAGTCAATCTCGGATTCCAGGAATTTCATAAATGTTTTTTTGATTTTGTCTTCGTGAATACAAGGTTTCAACCATTCTAAAGCAGGGCTTTTGGTCAAAGTTACCTCACAGGAAAAGGGAGGGGCGGGGGTTAGCCCGCCCCGGTTTCAAAGTTTGGGAAATTAGGGCTGCCACAAGTCTACTCAACTTCGGGCTCAACGATTTCATCGGTGGAGATTTGGGGAAGATCGGTTCCGATGGTGCCAGGGACAACGGTCCATTCATCCTCATCCTCGTCCTCTTCCAGGGACTCGGATTCGATAGTGTCCGATTCTTCGGCCTGGTCATTCTCCTCTTCAACTTCCTGTTGCAACTCTGGGGTAGCCTCGACCGGGGTGATTGCCGGCTCCATCGAAACCGTAACCTCCGGGATGACGATGGTATCCGTAATCGTGGACATACAGCCCGGCTCCGTCGGAATGGTGGGGGCTTCCTCCATCGTAATCTTAATGTCGTTGTCCTTCTGGCAAGCCTTGTATCCCGCCTCGAATGCCGCCCGCAGGAGAGCGGTGAATCCGCGGCTCATACCTTTCCGCAGATCCATGAAGGCGTCTTCGGCATTCGGGGTAATTTCCAAGGCCGGCTCGGTGGGGGTTTCGGTGGCCCCCTTGGGTTGCAGGCCAACCATACCCGCAATCTTACGGGACACGTTAACCTTGGGGGTAAGGGGACGGGCACGACTCTGCGATTCAACAATACCTTCGGCCTTGAGCCGATTGTAGGCCGTCTGGTACTGCACTTCGGGGTACTGGTCCTTATCCCGCAGGGCGTTGTACTGATTGATGGAATGGCTGGCATTGCCGCTGTTCAGGTAGAGCGAGGTCAGCAGGCTCATGTCGATCGGCATGGGAGCCCGCCCGCGTTGGGGACGAACGGTCTGGGTGACGGTCTTGGTGACGGTGGTGTTAATAGTTTGAGTCATATTTTGAAACCTTCAAAAAAGAAAAACAAGTGGTAGACTTAACAAAAAATCTCTAAGAAATTCTAAGGGTTAAGCCCATGAAAACCAATATCGGTTCCGGCAAACATGCTGGAATTCTAGCAACCGTTTGAATTTTATGGACTGAGCAACTCTTTTACATGATCTAAGATCATGCAAAGATAACCCGTTCTCGGGATTGCCGGATGCGGCGAAAAGGCGACCATCCTTGAGTCGCCGTAGTAAGTCACCCTTACGGATACCGCCACGACCAGGGAGAACTATAGTTCCCCCGTCCACACGGCGTAAGCCTCCTTTTAAGGGGTTCTGTTTGTGGAGGTTCCTCCTCCCAAACTCGATTCGCTTAATCCGATAAATCGCAGTGTTGTCGGGACGAGCCCCGCCAACCTCCATTGCCGCAAGCGTCCAAGAGTCAACGCAGTGAGCGTTGAATCTGTAAGACATCTTGTCCTTCAGTTTTGCTAACCCTAAGTCGTTTCTCGACTTATGGGTTTCGTGACCCTGCTTTGTGATCGTTGGCACGACCTTCCGCAGTTCGGCGTAGCCGTACTGCTTGCCGGCCTGGATCGGGGAAAAAGACTTATTCCACGCAACTGCGTTGGAGCCGGATTTTGTGCGAGCAGCTATATCCTCGATTACCAATATGGTAATCGGATAAATCGACTTTAGCCAACTCAGCAGGCGGACCTTATGGTCCCAACGGGCTCTTGTAGATGGTGGAATCCACCCCTTACTACGAGCCCGATTCCAACGGCACTTCCGATAGGGAGTATTGCGGCTTCGCCGATTTTTACGGAGGTTGCGGCGAGTTTCCAATCTCGCCTTCACATTCGTGATCGCTTCGGTCTGCACGTTTAGGAACGTCTTCGTCTCCGACTTGACGGTAAACGCTTCCATTTTGGAACCGGGGTCGCAACCAGCCGCAACCGGCTGGACTTCTCCGTCTTTCCTCTTTAATTTAAGACAGAAGATCCCCTTCTTCCAGAAGGGTCTAGCTCCTCGGTAACGCATCAGCCAGTACGCCCGAGAGGGCGTTGTCGGCATCAGCGGCTTTCCGGTGGATGTTACCACCGGAACGTATTGTTGTTTTGATTTAGCCATACTCCGCAACCTTTCTTTACTTGTAAAGAAACGGATTACTCCGTCCGACCGGCCAACCGCAGGTTGCCCTGCGACTCCGGCTTTGCAATCGCTAACGGGGTGTGGCTACGCCACCTCTTAGCCCATCGGCGACTGAGATCCCTTCGCTACTCACCGTCGGAGTGGTCGCAGGCTTGGGAAGCACCCGCGACATCCTCCGGCCTGCCACGGCCAGACGGCTAGTGTTCCCCATTGGGAACGGAGCCCCGAGTTAAACTCGGCTTAGCCCCAGCTAGTCAGCCTTGTACGAGGAAGTCTTGGCAAGACTTCCTTTAGTCGTACAAGTCCCCACTCGGTTGATAGGGAATACTAACGGTCTGCGTCATAAATCCATCTCCAAAATCAAAAGAAAACATGGGGGAAGACAAACACGGAGGTAGCTCAACTCACTCAACCAACTCACTGAATCCTACAGCATCCAAAAACTCTGTCAATAGGTCTTTCTTGCTTTTATCCGATCCCGATGGTCAATCGACCCAAAAGTCACCCGCGGTTTCCATCAGAAACAAGAAGATCAGTATAATCAAGTAGGCATCTTCCAATTTGACCTCGGGGCTGGGAAGTGAATCATTAGGGTTTTGGCGGCACTCTCGAAGCCCCTTTTTGCCTGCACTTCATAAGAGGGCAAACCCTCATATCGAAAAGTATAGGTAATGATGACTTCATTGAAAGAAATCTTGAGTTTGACCCCACCCTCGCGGCGGATCAGGGTTACGGTAGCCCCAACAAAGGGGCGGGGATCCACGACAATTCCGTTTTCTCGCAGGTGACGCCACGCCACGTCAAGCGTTACCTTCTTTTCGCCTACCCCGCCGGGCATTCCCAGCGACCGCATCCGCTTTTCCTCGCGGAGCTTCAGGTATAAGCTATAATCAATTCCTGGCAGACCTTTAAGGTCATTCATGCTGGTGGCACCAGTTACTTAAAACCAATAAAGACAAATATTGTTTTTGGTATTGGGTTGCATCAGGACAGGCTGCCCGCAGGCCCTTCAATCCCATTCCGGATGTATCCCCGAATCGTCTTTGCGATTTCCGGCGAGACTTCCTTGATAATAGATCGCTTGGCCCGCACCTTCACCTTATAGGTAACGGATCCCTTCTTTTCACTGGTAATAATGTCCAGTTGCTCGGGCTTGACCTTCTCGGGGAGTCCCGCCGACAACAAAACATCCCGCCAAACCAATTCCCGGACCTGCTCCAGCCGCTCGCGGCTTGCCTTGAGCTTGGTGATGTAGGGGGCGGCGAGTTCCTCCAATTTAGCGATTTCGCCTTGGATTGTGAGGATGTCGTGATAATTGGGCATGCTGGTGGCACCTTCTACTTAGAAGTTTCACGGGAAGCAAGGAATTTCACAATAACACTTTCTTTGAATTTCTCAAGACAGGGCTTGAGTCGTTCTGCCCACTGTTTCATATAAGGGATAACGTCTTCCAGTGTTGTCTTACTGTCTAGTTGGCACGGATCGCTCGCCCATGCTACCGATTCAATAAAGTTACGAAAACATGGGTCAACACTCTCTAGGATTTTGTCTGCTTGTTGTTCAAATTCATCAATTTTTTTCTTTTTCATACTAACCCTTCTTGATGTTATAGTGAACTCCACCGATCGTGATTTCCCGAATGTTCAGTAGGGACACGTCCCGCAGGATCACCGGGTTTTCGACGCCCTGTCGGCCCTCTCCGCTTGGGCGGATAGCCCCCTCCAACTCCGAGCGGTCCCGCGGTAGTCCATCCACCAGGAAGAACGAGGACAGAACCTTCTCAACCTTGCATTCCAAGTAGTAATTGTTGTTATGGCGGACCAGAGGGGTTCCGGCGACCCGAGCCCCCCACTTGCGAGGAGCAGCCTCGAACGGCGTCTCGATCCCCTCACGGCCCCGCTGGTTGTTCACGGAATTCTCATAAGAGAAATTGATAATACAAGACATCTTGGAAATCTTCTTGACTCGCCCGTGGTACGGGCTCGATTTCCCGCCGACCAACTGCGGTTCCGTATCGATGACAACCGAGACAAAGGTAGCCCGCCGGTCCAAGCTGGACAGCATTTCCAGCAGGTCGTGCTGGGTCAGCGTCCGCTGGGGTTTCTTGACCAGCGAGATACGCGAGGCGGTAGCCGAACGGGTGGTCGGGCGGGGGGTCTTGGCGAGATTGATGGTCATAGTCGCAAGCTCCATAAAAACAGAGAAACTTAAACTCGCTTATTGACATCCAAGCCAAACAACTGCATGAGAGCAATCATACTTAGTTTTGATATGAGGGCATCCGTAAGATCAGACAGTCCCTCTTCACCATCCGTCTTGTTGGACGGAAGTTCCAACCAAAACCATTCGGCCACTTCCCCACGACAATCAATTTCAAGGTGATTAGAGGGAGTGTCCCAGCAGAACATAACCGAACCGCGAATACCGTCCTCTCCCACATCATCATGGAAGCAAGCGGACGGTTCGGGTACCCCTGGACATTTCGCCTGGATCGCATCCCAGAAGTATATCGCGGTCTTCAGGCTTGTCGAGTCAAATCCTTGCGAGAGTCGCAAGAGAAAAGCAGATGTTGTTTCCTTCACTTGACCGTCTCCAAAAACACATCAGAGCTATCGTATTCAAATTCTTCATTAAAGGAATCTTCAACGCCCACAACCTTGAGGGTTAGTTCTCGCCACTTAATCAAATCGCCCACCCTTGGAATGTATGGGCATTCGGTTGTGGAGTGATATGTCTTATCCACATAAAATGTAATACTAAACATTCTGGGACTCCGAATCATTAGGCATCCGGCCGGCGGCAAACTTCAAGGTAAAGATGGCGTCGAGGGACAACTGCTTGGATTTGCGGGATCGCATCAGGGCCGGGTAATCCCCCCGAGCGAACACAGCTTTCCCGGTTTTCAGGTTGACCCGTGCGGTATACTCATCATTCTGAATGACTACGTCGTCACTAGACTTCTCGGGGTAAACCCGGAAGACATCGCGGGTCGGCTTCTCAAACTGGATTGCTGCTTTCAATTGCGACATATTATCCCCCTGCGGAATCTTGGATTTGTTTGACGAAATGTGCGGTCTTCATTACCGTTTCCGAGTGGTTATATCCGTAGGACAAACAAAGGTTGGCATACTCACACATACTCTTACGGAGTTCAGTCGAGAAAGGGGAATCATCCAAGATAGACCGGATGTTTTCTTGAAAAGTTTCAGGGGTTACTTCTTTTGTGAAGCGGCCTGAATTATCATTAACCCAATAGAACTTCCAGCCATTTGTAGATAATGTAGACAGTTTAGAAACGATATAAGAGGGAGGAGATACCCAATTATACTTGACACCCTTAGCCTCCAACAACTCAAGAACATAGGGTTCCGGCGGGCAATTCTCTTGCTCCAGCAGGATTTTGATGGGACCGCATTCGATTTTGTAGATGTTCACGCTCAATCGCCGCAGGGCTACTGCTGACGCTCCGATTTTTCTTGCTTGGGGTATGGAGTACGCAACCAATGACCTTTTGAAAATACTGGGAGTTCTATCTTCATGGTCTTACAATGTTTTCTAACACAGTTATCGGTACATCCAAGTCTCCTGCCGATTTCCAATAAAGGCATTTCCAAAAGCATTTTCTTGATTTCGCTCACTGGCGGCCAATTTACCTTGGTCGGTCTTTCAATCCGAGAAACAAGATGTTCAGGATACTCAAGCCTCTGAAACCATTTAACACAATGGGTCTTCCTTCTGTGGAATCGCCGTAGTTTATCAAATCTACGTTTAACTGGAGGGGTCCATGACGGGTCTCTAGTGGATTCCATCTTGAATGTAAAACTCTTTATCGCCTCTTCTAATTTTATTTTTCCCGATCGTATTAGCCACGCCGTTTTAGCTCCGCATGATCTGGAGCATGACGTATATCCTTTCTCAAGGTAGTTTCTATGACATCCACCAGCCTTCCTTCTATGAAAATTTTTTCCGCAGTTGAGACATATTGCTTCAAAATAAGAACGACCCTTCAATCTAACGTGTTCCCTAGTATGCTCCGACAACGTAGTAAGCTCTAAGTTCTCTTCTCTGTTATCGTGCTTATTACCATTGATATGATGAACTACCTCATGCTTTTCTAGTAGTCTGCCAATTTTATTTTCCATGACTATTCGGTGATATAGAACATACATTTTTGTAGTTGCGTTGGGATGACCAGTAACCTTCGCATAAAGGTAGTCTCCCTTTTTGATCTTTTTCTCTATAATCCAAGGTGGACCAGATTGATTTGTCATTGTTTTATCCTGTTGCCATAACTAAAAATCAGTAGCCCGCCGCCGAGTCCAACGGCGTCCCGCCCTTTAGAAGAGGGCAAATGCTCATGCGTCACACCCGCGGGCCATTAAGCAGTTTTACGTCTTGCTTAGGACAGTACGCCAGGAGGGACTCGAACCCCCAACCGCGAGGTAATCAGCCTCTAAACCGGGTATAAACCGGCTGCTCTAACCATTGAGCTACTGGCGCGTAAACTTATAGTGTGTTCTCAGTCCTGATTGCAAACTGAAAATCATCTTGATATACAATAGATGACGGGGTGGGATAATCCACAAACTTAATCCTATAATCTACCTTGATTTCTCTTAGTTGTTTAATATAGTCTTCACCATATTTCTCCCAGCCTAGTAGTGTAAAGAAGAAGAAGTCATTTTCGGTTAGTCGGATATAGTCGGCGGGTGGTTTCAATCCATTCCAGTTTATAGTTACCCAACCTAATCCAAACCAAGATAGCTTCTTTTCAATAAAGACTTCAATCCTGGCCCCCCAGACAATAATTTCTGATTCAATAAGGCAATCGGTCTCATCTAGCCCATACAAGTTATAGTTGATAGACATTGTTTACCTAGGAATTGAGGAGTATGCCGAGAGGGACTCGAACCCCCGACCAAATCGTTATGAGCGATCTGCTCTAACCAACTGAGCTACCGGCACGATAATTGCCACACTTAGGGCAGTGGCCTCCCATTCCTACAGCTTACAGTCTAGTTGGGACTTGTCAACCCTATTTTTTGCTCAATCGCCGCAAGGGCTAGGCCGTCGCCGACTGAGACTATTCGGTTCCATCCGTAGAAAACATCAAATCATCCAAGCACATTTCGTCGTCCTGTTGTTCCCAAACCCATCCCTCATACCACTGCCGATACTCAATGGTTCCGGCGGGATAGGGGCACGACTCAACATTTTTGTGGCACCAGTAGGCTTCTGCCCCTTGATCGAAAGGGGAGGGGGGAAGAGGGGCAGGCGGTTCGTCCGTGAAGGTGCTGGCGTCCGCATCAAAGCGGATTTGCTTCCCCTGGAAATCCTCACAGATGCATGAATTCACTCGGTTCAGTAGGTCACAAAGGTCTTCGTCTCCGAGGGCCGGAATGGCGAGGGAGAGCATATCGAGGATTTGTTGGCGATTGTAGTGCATGCGTGGCCCCAGAAACTACAGATTGATTATTGTGAATACGGAAATGACAATGGACAGTAGGCCAATTGTAATGGCTATAACGCAGGCTGCCGCATCACTCATCTTTGAGATTTCTTGGGATTGCAAAAACGGTATGGATAAAATTGCTCACGGAAACACCCAAGGCAAAAAACGAGATAGCAATGTTGATTTCGTCAATGGTCATACGGTACCTTCAATACCTTCCGGCCAGTATTCATGGAGTGTCGGAAGCGGCCACTCCCCCCTCTGCGACCGCATCAGGTGTTCGGGAGTCGGGATAATCTGGTTTGCTTGTGCCCACTTGACATCCCACTGCCCATCGTAATCCGACATATCAACAATAATTCCCTCATCAAAGGAAACCCGATGCCACACCTTTTGACCGATTTTGTATTCGGCGGTCAACTCAAGAGAAGGTAGATTCACTTTTGTCCTCATTGCAAATTGGAAATCATCCTCATAAACAATATACGAGGATTCGGGGTAACTAACCATTCTAACCCTATACTTTGTTTTCATTTTTTCAAGCTGGTTCACATAGCTTTTACCGTATTTCTCCCATCCCCATGCGGTAAAAAAGAAGTAAGAACCAGCAAAACCATCACCTCTGGGGGCGGGGAGGTCTCCCCACTCTATTCCCACCCATCCCAATCCCTGCCAATATGGCCTCCTATCGAAAACCAAGGATTGAAATACTTCGACTCTTGCTCCCCATGCAATACCAGACATGTTCGTTTCCAATTGGATGACAAAATTAAATGTTGAGGCGGCATAGCAATACGAACAACCCACAGTTGGGTTTGTTACCCCCAGAAAGGAAGGGGCCTAGTTAAACTCTAGGTAGAGCAATTCGTATTAGGCTGCCAATCGTAAGAAAGCCTTACGCTATGCCGCCAGTCCGGCCAACGGGAATCGAACCCGTAATCTCCTGCGGAGAAAGAGGGCTTAAGCCTCTTGCGTTTTCCAATTTCGCCACAGCCGGGATTGAGGCTATTTCCGCCGAGCCCCACGGCGACTGAGTGCTACCAATTGATCAACAAACAAACCCCATCTTCCCCGCAATCCATATCGTAATCTTCTCCCACCTGGAACCCCTCTTTTTCTAGATAGTCGATAACAAACTTCTTTTGAAGCAGATTCACACGGAAGCTGGTGATGCAATTTCCCTTTTGGGCGTCCTCAACACAAGTCTTGAGGATTTCATCAATAGTTTTATTTGCTGCCTCCTCATTCGCCTTATCAGCAATAACTCGCAACTCTTGGGCTTTCGTTATTTTGGTTTCTTCCGCTTGGGATAGAAAATCACCCCGATGCCAGTCGCTTTCTCCATTGTCCCACTTAACTTGGAACGCATATCTCCACAACTTGATGTCCGTAATGGTTCCAGTCCTAGAATTGTTGGCGGCCCACTTAACCCGATCACCAATCTTGACCACATTCATTCGCCGCGGGGCTACCGCTGACGCCTCCTAATTTTTCATCAAAGACTTGAGACCAGTAAGAGAAGCATTCATTACAGTAGAATGCCAATGAATGAGGAAGTTGGAGATTTTGGGGTATTCGCTCCATTCAAAAGCGCCGGACCACCTGTGAACATCATCTTGATAAATTCGATACTGGTAGAAATTGGGGATATTAACCCAATACTCCAGCCGCCATGTGCTTCCCTCATGTTGGAATTCGTATTCGGTGGTCTGAGACATATCTATTCCTTTTCTTGTGTCCGCGGGGACGAAAAACCCTTCCAGCACAGCCGACACATATCACAAGTAACCTTCTTAGCCTGACCGTTTTCGGCGGGGCAGACCGCGACCGTTCCCACTTTCTTGAGGACGGCTTTCTTGCGGCACGCTCGGAATATAAGGTCCGGCTTCGCCGAGTCAAGGGAATTCTGAGCAACTTGTCGGCTTTCGTCATCGGAAGCCGACATATAGGCCACGCGAGCCCACTTCACTTTCGGCGGGGTGCCACTGGTCCGATCAGCGGACAGCCAAGCATGAACATGGGGAAGGCGACCCAGCGTGCGGATATGGGGCAGCAACTTGGGGATACGCCACGACCGCGTATAGAAGTAGAAAGTGCAGAACTCACCCCGATGCCCCAGCTTTTCATTCACTGCCGTAATGATTGCCGTCCACTTTTTGATATACTCCCCACTATAGAAATCCCCCGAGATATGAATTCGGAAGGTGCGGCATCCCTTCGCCATAATCAGCGAGACCATATTGTCGATGAAGTGAGGGGACTCGGCCGCTTCCAGATTGGACGCGAAGAACTCCATAACCTTCGGGAAGGCGAAGTTGCCCCGCTTGGCGTAGCAGGATTGCATGCAGGCGGAAGTGGCACCGGGGCAGGTCTTGACGGCAGGGATCGACCATCCCCACACGCTGCCCAACTTGCTATTCGGTTCGGACAGGCGGGGCATCGTGGCGGTTGCGGTAGTCATTGAGTGTTCCTAGACTGTAGTTCCGGAGTCCATGCGGCGACTGAGCATTAGTATTGCTGAATCACAAAGGTCACGCCGTGGAGGGGGATAGGCTCTAATTTCTCTCCGTAATCCAATCCCTCTTCGGTATATGAATCTTTCGATCCATTCTCAAAGAGAACTCCGTATTGATAGAACCTGTTGTAATAAACACTTGTGATTTCGCAGGTAAGGTATTCACCCTTATAGTGTTTCACCCGAAATCTGTCGCCGACTTTGTATTTCATATCGCTCCATAGCCGCGGGGCAAAGAGGTTGTGGGTTGTTGAGTGTGAGGTGATTTGTTCAATCGTAGCAAGGTCTACAGATGGTGGACCTAGTAATAGTAGGGCCGGCTGGCGACAAACACATGAGAGAGTTGATCGTTTTCGACGGTCATTTTTTGCAACTCGATGCGGTCGCAGGGGCCGGACAGCTTTTTAGCCATCCGTTCCATGTAGTATTCATGCCCCCAGTTGAAATTATCCTCAAAGTAGACCGGATTGGGCGGGTCGATGTTTTTATCCTGATTGATGCCGACGAGACGGTAGATCATTGTTGCTCCTAAGCCGCAGGGCTTCAGAAAGGGTAGGCCATCGCCGATTGAGATGGAAAGCCGCCGGAAGACGATTCGATCGTCGGCATCTCGCCATATTCCGAACGGGTCGAGTCGCTGTTTTTATCACTTCATACGCTGCTCCCAAGCCGCAGGGGCTTCGGAATGAGAAAGGGCATCGCAATCGCACAAAGGAATCAGTCGCATCTAACTAGCCAGGACAAAACTCCGGTTGGTCTACATAAGTTGCTCCCAGGCCGCAATGGCCTCAGATAGAGAAAGGGAAGGCTTATATTCCGGAAGGCCGTCGCCGCTTGAGACCTACATAAGGCACCCCTTCTTTCTTTTAAGGGCGAACACGTCGCAATAGTTTATAGTTAATGTGAACCGGGCGGGCCTCTAGGTAAACCTGACATAACCTCTCTTAATGGATAATCTTGGCAATACCGTCAAAGAAAGCGATCAGATCGTCTTGAATCTCACATTCGTCGGCATCTTCATTGTAAGTTTCAACCTCCAATTCAACTGTGTTATCATTGTTGTAATTGGTGATCTCGATGGAACCACTAATGAACGATTCGTTGTCCATGTGATGATCGAGCTTATCAAAAGAAACCAATGACTTGAACATGAACGTAAAAACCATAACTTCTCCTAGGTTGTGGTTTGTGACTGCGAAGCTCTTAGCCCTTGCGGCGTTTGAGCAGGTACCCCCAGCAGGACTCGAACCTGCGACCTACGATTTAGGAAATCGTTGCTCTATCCACTGAGCTATGGGGGCGGTTACTCCAGAACCATAAGGCTCCGGAGTTTTGTTTTACTTGACGGTCCGAACCACCAAACTCGCTCGCTTTGTAATTCGCTGGAGCCGACGAACCATCTTGATCGGTTTCGCCAGAGTCTTCGCAACCTTCTCTTGACCATTCACCTTGAAGATACGCATAATAAACCTTTCAAAACGGTTGTCAAGGGGGAAACTTACTTCAAATCAAGAAAGAATTCGGAATCGCAAAACCTTGGCTTGCTCGGTTGCCGCCTCTTGGAAAAGGCGGTTGTAATCGGATGGGGCACAATGGACCCCAAGGGTGGGGGTGCATTGCCGCAGACACGGCAGGCTTGCTCCGGTTGTCCCTTCCCTTTTCATTTTGCGAATCGCCTGGGCAACTCGCTCACGGATCACACGCCTAGCATCAACCATTATTGCCCCAATTCCAACCATTCCAATTGAGTATTCCGAATGCAGGGGGAAATCTCGGAGATCATATCCCCCAACTTTTCGATATACATATCATCCCTCAAGTTGTCGCCTGTCGTTTTATATTTTGCCTTGACATAGTCTTCGGCATACCCCTTGAGGAAGGCATGGAAGTGGACGGGAACATCTTTGAGAAGTTCTTCTTGTTCGGCAACTCGTTCCAGTCGGGTCATAGATGCTCCTAAGCCGCATAGGCTTCAGATTAGGGGAAAGCTGCCGCAGGCTGGGACTCACCGACTGCAACCGTCACGGTAGGCTTGCCGGGACCGCAGTTGACCGCGACCTCGATACAGGGGAGACTACGACACCCAAGGCAGCTAGTCAACAACAAAACAAAAAAGATTCTCATAAAGGCTTCCTTGCCTTGGAGGTTGGAGTAGAAGGATTCGGATTTCCGGGGCGGGCCGCCTAGGCTTCCCACTCTCTCATCATCTTCAGAATGGTATGAGCGGGGCAGCCGTGAGTGTATGCGTTCCGATTGGAACACTCTTCCGCGATTGCGACCTGTTCTTCACGCGAGCCTTTGAGGATCGCGGGTTTGATTCGGTCCAGCCATTCCGACCATGCCGATTCCACGATGATCGGCGTGTAAGAACTGCGTTCGGCCAGAGCAACGTAAGGGGCATAGTGTTCGTGTTTCACGTTACAATTGTCCACGATCACATGGGAGCCTTGCCGAATTGCCCCCTCCGCGTTTGCCATGCAAGCCGCATGTGCCGCACCCAGTTTGGACCAATGGAAGTTTGCCTTGTACTCCTCGGGGTTGCTGCCGAAGTAGTGGTCGGCCGAACAAAGGACGGCGTTCCCCAGAGTATTCCACAGTTTGAGGGCGGTAGTGGTTTTACCCGAAGAGGGGATGCCCCGCATGATAAAGAGTAAACCCATAAGAACTCCTAAGTAGAAGGGGACTTGACGGCGGTCTCAATCATCTTGGCGAACGATTCAACATCCTGCTTGCGGGCCGCGATCGCGGCTTTATCCGCCCACTTCTCAGCCCAAGCCCTCTTCTTGAAGGTACGGGCATCCAGGATACCCAACCCTTGATTGTCCCGCCGGGTATACCCTCCAATATGAAAGGTGCCACGGTCGGTAATCTCGGTTTGAACGATTGCTTCCACTGGATTCTTTAGGGGATAATACATTCTATACTTTCTTGATTGATGCGACTGAGGTGATTTGTAAGACTTTCGTACGATACAGTAGGGAGGGGGCAATGTCAAGCCCCCTTCCCAAGAATTCTTTGGCTAGCCCTCCATGATTTGCCAACGTCCCTTTTCCTTTTGAACTTGCTTTGGGGTGAGATGTTCGACGGTCGATCCCACGCTGAATTGATGCTGACGGAATCGCTTTCCGTTGAGGAGGGACCAGCACATCCGATACCCACCTTCGATCGTATTGGTGGGGGAGAAGATAGTCCCCCTCCAGTAGAAGTAGTCGCCAGAGGGGATCTTCTGAATACAGACACGGGGTGCCATTGTATGCTCCGTAGCCGCATGGGCAAAGAGGGGGAAAGGTAACTCCAACTATCCCGTATACTCTTGATAGAAAGAGAATCTCTTCAAATAGTGATCCGGCGACTCCCCATAGCACGCACGGTTCATATCTACAATGTTTAGAGTGTATGAAGTGCCGGATCGGGAAGAACTTCCGCTTTCAAGAGACGGCTTGTGTGGAACGCTGTACTCCCATTGACCAGGAAGCCAATTGTATTGAACATAGCCCCCGTGATTGTTGAAGGATGCGAAGAAGAAACTAACATGAGGGTAGGTATCGGTCTTCTTGGGAATCCAAACTCGGAAACCATTTGCCAACAATTCGTCGGCAAACTTGAGGATGGAGCCTTCGATTTCCTGGCGGGTGGGGGCTCGACGAAGCATAAGAGTTCCTTGTAAGAGAGGGGAAGGCCGTCGCCGCCTGAGACTAAGCGGGGACGCAGCGGGTCAGGATCGTTTGTTTGGTTTCGTTATACAGTTTGTGTTGCTTCACCGTCCCTTTGAGGGAAACCCATTCCCCCTCTTGAATCCATTCTTGGGGGCCGGACGAGAACCAGGAAAACTTATTGCCCGCCTCATCCTCCAACTTGTGAAGGACGGAGGTGCCCCATTGCCCATCGAAAGCGATGATACCGCGGCAGATCAGGCGGAATTTGTCCCGCTTGCCGCATTGCCCCACGAATTCGCTCGGCTTGCGGTCGCTCGCCTCGGCCTTCCTTGCCTCCAATTCACTCATCGCTTTGTTGTACGCGATATGAGCCGAGAAGACGAACCCCCAATCTTGATACCTTACCCATTCGTCGGAAAGGATAATCTTCAAATTGGTTTCGTATTCGGATTTACCCGGCAATCCCTTGACCCATTCGATGATTTGCTTTGCCTTGACGGAATCCTCATCGTTCGGGGCGAACCCCTCGGGGAACTTGCCAACGAGGAGGGCACCGCCGCATTCACGGCCCGATTGCCCGCCCATCTTGGCCGTCACCCAGCCGAAGGCCCTTGCCCACGCCAGGGAGGTAGCGACGACGGTTTCGGCATACTCTCCATTGGGGGCACGCCTGCCGCGTTCTTCACGCAGTTCCCTTTCCAACTCCTCATAATTTGCGAACATGGCGACCAACGCCGCAACGTCCGCTTGCGGCAGGAAATCCTTGACGCACGCCGATCCGATCGAACGAGTCTCGCCGGTTTCCTTGTGTCGAAGGATCACATACTTCTTGCGATTCCTGTTTTTGTTACAGTGGTCGCACTGCCGGTACTCCCGATACTGTTCGGGAATGGAATGACCGGGGACTGATCGGCATACGCCCAATTCATCCACCGTTCCGAGGAGTTCCCACCCGTCATAATAGACGGGCTCCCCGCTGATCTCCCCGCGGACACACTGACAGGGGACCAGCACATACCACAAGTTTGCCCGTTCGCCTTTGTAGTAGGATTCGGTGAAGGTAATAGGGGGCATCCCGGCCTTCTTGAGGGACGCATTGTACCCCTCGATTTTCTCCTTCATCTTGCCCCACTGGGGAACCGTCAGATCGTACGAAACATTCATGGTAAACCCTTCCTGAGATTGATTGCAAAGGTTATTAGGTTTAAGCCTATGCGACGTTTGAGCATAAGGGCCGGCCGCCTCATTCGATAAGGCGTCTCACAACGGGTTGCTTGCTCCATTGCCGCAAGGGCAACAGAGGGAACCCGACCGGCTGTAAAACTATCCCATCCGATTCCACCCGCACGTCCGCTTGATGACCGAGCCGGGCACAACCCGTTCTTCACCCGGCCGCTTGATGAGGTAATGCTGCCCCTTATCGGGGAAGATGACCCGCGGGTCGGTATGGTACAACTTTTCCGTGATGGTGTATTCCCCGTAGTGGGGGGTGCTGATGAAACGGACCTTATCGCCGACGTTCATGGAATTCCTAACCTAAAAGAGAGAGCCAAGAAACTAGATTACTGTTTTTTTGTTTTGAATTGTCTAAGCCGCAGCCGGCTCTGCCTCTTCCGCTTCCACCTCTTCCTTTTCCGCGGCTTTCGTTCCCGTCAGGAAATCCGCGGCCTTGGCGGCAGCGGACGCCACGGTGAAGATTGCCTTGCTATCGGTCTTGAGGGTACGAATCCAGCTTGCCAAGTAGGACGCATTGTCCCGAACATCCAGCGGGATTCCGAGAGTGCCGCAGACGAAGGCCGAACCGAGTTCCGCAGTCAACTCTTCCATGCCGTAGGCGTTATCGCCAAATCGGCCGGAGAGATTGCGGGCAAGTCGGTGGGGTGCCCCGGTCCAGTGGACCAACTCGTGAGACAACGTCCCGAGATACCTTTCTCGGCTCTCGAATTCGGTTTCGGCTGGCATACGAATGGTGTCGCTGAGAGGCATATAGGCCGGCTCCCCGCGGATCAGGCGGAAGTCCAGCCCCTCGAAATAGGCCGTTTTTTCGGGGGAGGGGGCCGCGTTCCCACCGTTTGCCGTGGACTCGGCCGCATACTTGTTCCCCTCTTCCCATTCCACCTGATCCCCATTGAAGACGCAGTAGGATTTCAAGAAGGGAATCTTTTTCTCTTTCCCGGTTTTCTTGTCTTCTCCCGTGAAGACGGAGAAATAGCAGATATGCGTTGCCTTCTCGCCCTTGCGGACCGTCCCGCCCATCGCTGCGGCCTGCTTGTACGTCATCCACCGATGGGAACGGTATCCCTTCTCTTGCGAAACAATCCAGAGAATCAGGGTATTCACCCCTTTGTAGTGCTCTCCGTTGGAGCGGATCGGGGGCCGGAACCCGCCCACTCCCGTATCCTTCCAGCTTTTCCGCCAGGGGGCCGTTCCCGCCTCCAAGGCGGCGAGAACCTTGTTCGTGACTTCCTCATACATATTGATTTTGCCGGCCATAAGACTACCCCTTAAATCATCCGAGAACCAAGGAAAACAGTGAACAACTTACTGGGTTTGTTTGTTTAGTCAAAGTAGTCGGCAACGTCCAGATACTCCCGAATAAGCCGGGATTGCTCCGGCTCACGGATTCCGCACCCGTGAAGGTGCCGGATCAGAACGTCCCTCAGCCCATCTTGGCGATAGGAGTATTGGGCACCGGTTTCCCGATCATTCCAAATACTGCCGTCCCATTCGATCCACAGCATATCCCCGCACACGCTGACGCCGTATTTATTGTTCATGCTCAGTCGCCCTCTTGTGGGTGGGTGGTGATTGTGAGGCGATTAGTAATGCTCCATTGCCGCATAGGCAACGGAAAGGGAAGGCCGCATTGACCGGAATCGAACCGGAAGGGGCTGCATATAGCAGCCCCCCGAACCATCAGCGGGATTGTGTTACTTGCCGACTTGCCGACCGCTCCAATGTTCCCATTCGGCATAGCCCATGCCAGGGAAACCCGCCCGGATAAACTCCCTCATCCTGTCTTGCCAAACCCATTTCTGGGCGTGCATGACGAAAGCATTGTGAATGCTGGGATCGAATCGGGTCGGTCCCTTCCTCCACTCGTTCGCTTCCCTGTCCCTCTTGAATCCCATCCTGAGAAGGAATTGAACTCGGGCATCATATACCCTATTCATGTTTTGGTATTTCTCGTTCCGGGAGAGTTCCCGGAACTCAGTGCGGGTACGCATTAGGCGGTCCTCCCCACATACACATTGCCCACGATCTTCAACATAGCCCGCACATTTTTGTTACGGTGGGGGACGGCATACGTCACCCCGTTCCGGCCGATCCGCTCGGCATCCAGTAGGACGCCGGTTTCCGTGAACCATGCCGAATACTTTTGCCCGGAAACGTCAACCTTGTGGAGGACGAAACCACCATCGGGGAACTTGGAAAACTGAATCATTGTAAATCTCCTAAACAGGGGCAGGGAAACCCGAACCATTCAAGAACTTTTCCAGCCCGATCTCTTCCATCGTCAATTTCTTGACGGGGTTTTGCAGGTAGAATTTCCCATCTCGGGAAGGGAAGTCGGCGTCTTTGTAAATCAGGGTATCTGCCCCAACCTTCTTGACGATCCACAATTCGTTGCGGACCGCACCACCCAACCCAAGGGGCCTGAACCAATCCCCCACGCTCAGTTCACAAGCAAGCATCTTTTCCATCGGATTCTCCAACTGCTCTATTGCCGCAGGGGCAACAGATAGGAAAGAAACAGCCTACTGGGTTTAATTCACTTTATCACTCCGCATGGAAGGTCAGTCGGACCCCCCATCCTGCCGCTGTCGCCTGCCGGATGCACTCGTCAAGGTCCGGCTTGCCGTTCGGCCACGCCGTCCCGGCATGGTTTCCTTTGTTGTCCCTGATGACAACCTTGCCCCCTTCGGCAAGCCGCTTGCGGGCCGTTCGCTTATTGATACGCACTGGAGTATCCTCCTCTTGAATTTGAATTGCAGGTTAAGTAGGGGGTTACTAGGGGAGGGGCGAATACCCCTCCCTTCCGCCGTTGTTCCCATCACAATTTGATGGGGACAACATAGCAATCGGGACGACGGGTTTCCCCGGCCCCCAATTCGTACCGCGACCGATCGAACCGCTCCATGCGGTTCACGGCCACGATGGGGCTGTCATGGATTTCGAGACGGCCGGTCTCATCCTTCAAATAATCCTCCCTGGCCGGCATGCTGGCGAAGTAGTGCTTCACCTTGACGGCATAGCGGACCTTGTCATGCTTGCTCTTGATGGATTCCGTGACCATGATATATTCCCTCTTGAATCCCTAGAATTTCTCCGTCGCCCCTGCGGCGAAAGAGCAGCCCCCCATTCCCCATCGAAGGGAGCCGGCATTTCCCGGCATGGGGGCGGTTCACTCGAATTTGAATTGAGCTTTCGCCTGCTCGAAAGCGGCGTCCGCTTCTGGGGAGACCCACCCGTACCGTTCGACGATTGCGGAATAAATCCGCTCCCCGTCCATGTAACCGCGGCCGGATTCGTCATCCATGCAGATTTCATAAACCGCGTCCCGGATATTCTCCCCATTTTGGGGAGAGGGGGCGGGCTGAGACTCGAAAGCCGGCCATTCCATCATGCTTTCTTGAATCATCCGCCGTTTGATTCGTTCGATGTTCTTGTCCATAGCTGCTCCGATGCCGTATCGACGGCAGAAAAGGTTTTCAATTGTATGCTCAAAGCCCCATAGGCTAAGATTACATACGAATATGGGGTAGGAAGAAACGATCCCCCTACCCTACACACACACTGCGTAAACCCTGAATTATTGATTGGTTTTACTTCCCAATCTTGAAGGTTTTCACGTTGCCGGACGTGGAGGGGACCGCGAACGATCCCACGCGGTCTCGGCGTTCCGCGGCCTTGGCGAACCGCGACGGTTCCCGCAGGCTAGCCTTGCGGCGGGCTTGCTCTTGCTCGGCACGGACGAGCATGGGGACCAGCTTGGCGTTGGTCTTAATCTCCCGGCGAAGACGCGATATTTTATTGGACAGTTCACGATCAGACAGTTGTCCGACCGGCAGGTTTCGCAGACTGTCAACCGCTTCCCGCATTGCGGGCAAGCTGGACGGTGCGGGCTCCAGCTTGACGGCCGGCGGAATGACCAGCTTCGGCAAGCGGGCTTGCTTTGCGGCCTTGTCGGCCGCCTCTGGCTTTGCCAGCTTGACGCGGGCCGGCTTGACGGGATCGTAAATCCCTTCCCACCGTTCTTCCGCCGCCCGCCTCCACATACCCTCATTCTTGACCATATAGTCCCGAAATGCTCCGGAACGATAGAGGGAGTCCATCAACCCGATCTCGTCATTTGAGACCGACACATTGATTTTTTTGTCTTTCGTGGGGGCCGAGAGGCGGACCCCAACGGTGGGATACCGTTTCGCCGCCGTTTCCAGAGCGAACGCTGCGGCCGGCTCACAACCGGCGATGATGCGAACCATCATACATGAAACTCCATCCAAGTATTGTAATCTAAACGAAAAGCCGCGGGCCGGTTTCGATCCGGCGGACAACTTGCGTTGTCCCGCAACCATGCGTTTGCGGTTGTCCCGTAGGACATTTACTAGATCAGCCGGCCGGCCGAATGTTTCCCCGTGGCTTAATTCCTACGGTTCCGCATTCGGCTAGCCTGCCGATCTTTCGTTTCGAGAGTCAGCCGGTCTAGTTCAATACCAAACCCTAGCTGGCGAATTGTCGGTTGCACATGCGTTTATGCGATCCGCGGGCCGGATATGTCGTTCCGGCTTGTTCGCACTTGCGGTTAGGTTGAGTTGCGTCTTCCCGCCCGATTGTCGCCGGAACGGTACTCTTGACGTTCGCCCCCTTGCCTAATCGCCGGATGCGTCCGAGTATTCTACTCTCAGGGAATTTAACCCTTTGCGGAAAATCGGCGTTATGCCCCGAAGATCGTACTCGACAAAGGACTCACGGCTATCAAGTAGCCTGCCCCTGCTTTCGGCATCCCTAGCATAACTTAGCAAACCTTTCTCACCCCCAAATACTCATAAGGTAATGGGCAGATTGGCTATGCAATGTTTACATGGTATTTATACCGTGCAAACCTTATCTATTTCCGCAGCTTGTTCGGTCACTCGCAACCCCGTTGCCGTCGCCCCCTCACGGGGCGATCGGTCGCGTTGCACCGAACTTCAAATTGTCAAAGATCACAAGCCGGCCTAGCCAGCTATCCGAACGTACGCCGCAAGGCTACGTTTTTTGCTTCACGACGACGCTGCGTTATCCCTGCTTACTTTGCACTTCGGGACGTTCTGCTTTCGACCGATACCGTCGGCATTGCGGCGGGTTGCCGATTGTCCCCCCCTCCGTAGCCGGAGGAACAATCTCAACATTGCCTACCCCAGAAAGGGTTGCCCTAATATCGAACGATAGCGTTCCGCCCGTCGATGCGTTTCAACGGGATGCCGGTGTTTCCGGCCGCTTGTCGTCGTTTCGCACGGGATCGTATCGGTCGCCTTGCGTTCCGATCCGCCCCGTTGTCTCAGGTATCTTACCTTTTCGCCTAGCCTTTGTCAACCCCCTTCCCGCGTTTCCGCAGTTAAGGCTAGGTCGATTCGGCCGGCTTGCGGAAGGTTTTCCTTCCGTCCCCTATTTGTAGCAAACTCGGGAGAGTTTGTCAAGAGGGTAGATTCGGTTTTCGTCGGATCACTGTCGGCACCGATGCCGGCTCCCCTTGAAACCATGCTAGACTGCCGGACTATCACCGTCGGCGGTTCGCGTTCTCATGCGATTCGTCTAGTTCGGGTATCGCCCCCCGATGGGCAAGGCCGGTTCGTTCGCGTTCCCCCCTCCCCTCACGGGAAAAGGTTTCAAGCGGCCGGCATGGCGTTCCATGCGGTTTCGCCCCTTGGGCTAGCCCGCACTTCCCGCACCTTGCGGCGGGTTTCCCCTCCGCCCCTTCACTCTATCGGTTTTCCGGGGGCTTGTCAAGCGCCCCTTTTCGCTTTTGTTCGTCGGCCGGAGCCGGCGAACGTAACGAGTCTCGCGGACGGTATCTCCGAACCCGCACACTGATTCGGCCCCCCCGCGTTCATCGTCAAGCTACTTTGTTCGGCCCCCTTCGCCAAGGGGCGGCCACCGGCGTACCTTGCCGGGAGGATTCCGATTGTCGTCGGCCGGCTCAAAGGCCGGTCGTTCCGAAGCGACGATACGGATTGCCGGCCCCCGCGGGGGCCGAGAATGCGAACCGTTGCGTTTCGCCTAGGCCGGCACAATTGCCGGCCGCAGTCTGGGGAGAATTCAACGGCCGGCCGGAATCGGCATTCCGGCCTCTTGCAAGAGCCGGCGGATTTCGATGATGCGTTTCCAGAGTAGATCGTTTTCGTCGGCACACGCAAGGGGGGAGGGGGGAGTCTCAGGAACGTCGGCAAACTCTCCCCGGAGGGTATGGGCAACGCCGGCGAGAATCGTAAGACGCAGGGACTCGATTTCCCGAATCTTGTCGTCGCAATTCCGTTCGGCACGCTCCGCCCGCAGGCGAAGGTTTTCGATCGTTTCCATAGGGAATCCCCTGCCGGCGTAGGCCGGCGAAAATGGTTCGCTCCACGGCCGCACGGCCGCAGAAATGGTCCTAAATTGTCCCCACCCGTAACAATAAGGCCGGACTCGCCGGCAGGGGGCCGGCTTAGCGATTGTCGCGGTTGTACGCTGCCGTCCGCAGCATTTCCACAAGCAGATTGTAGCCGACCGCAACACCCATGATCAGAGCCGCAACCGCGAAGATCATTTCCATGATATACACTCCCGTATATTCGCCTCGACGGCGGGGGCTTTTGTTCGCCCCACCCTTCCGCCGCAGTATTCTACGGATCGGTCAAGGGAAAGAAAAACAAGAAATCGTAAACCCTTACGCCGTAATGACTTACGCCCAATGGACACTTAGTTTCGCCGAAGTTCCGGCCCCGGCGACGGTCCGGCTTCGGCGACAGCCGTGAGATTTTTACACAATATAAGTGTTCACAATATAAATGTTTACAACATTGTTCACAGAATTACCCGCGGGCATTTCACAACATTTCCACACGCATTTCCACACGCATTTCCACACCATTAAACCGAACGTAGTTCACACTCATTTATTTAAGGAGTACCTTAAATGATGGATTGATTTGAGCCCTTAAAACAAGCTACTTGCGGGACGGGACGCGAAAAACCCTCCCGACTTTAATGATGCAACTTATCTCACTGGGGCTTTTCCATACATATACTTTAACTCAGTACATACATATCAAGTACATACATATCATCTCAGTACACACTGACGTACACACTAGATTCCATACATTTTGTTTTACATACATATCACCTAGGGTTTGTTGATATGTATGTACTCTCGTCAGTCCACCCCGTCGCGTCAGACTGCCCAAGCCCCCCAAGCCCCCCAGACTGTACAACTCCCACACCCCTCCCAGTCGACGCAGCTTGCCCAATCGTCCCAGTCGTCCCAGTCGACGCGAACCGCCTAGCCTACCCAAAGCCCCTAACCCTCCTAAGCAGCCTAGCCGGCCTAACCTTCGCGGTCCGCCTAACCCTCCCATCTTAACATCGTGAAAACCATTAGAAAAAACAACACCTGTATAAACTAACATCATGAATTTCGGGAGT
>ERZ869921.248-NODE-248-length-36654-cov-18.629307_pt1 | contig 36654 bp, 51 predicted proteins | sample MGYA00579310_ERZ869921 | MGnify/ENA primary metagenome ERZ869921 (study PRJEB32216, sample SAMN09231816) | wastewater metagenome | place: USA: Maryland | collected 2016-06-21 | study: EMG produced TPA metagenomics assembly of the PRJNA472060 data set (Reclaimed... | reverse complement strand
TGAACCGCTCTTCCGATCTGGTCGCCGCAGGCTCGATGCTCGACCGCATGAACAGCGGAAACCTCGGTTAAATACCTACCTAGAAATATTACCGTAATATTCGACAGGAGCAACGCAGATGCCACCAAAGAAGCAGCCAGGCAAGAAGGTCAAGACCCAGCCAAAAGCGCGCCGCGTCGTCGTCGGTATCCAGGAAATCGCCAGCATCATGGACGTGTCTGCCGTCACAATCCGAAAGTGGGCAGGCGTTGGGATGCCGCAGGAGGCCCGCGGTCAGTACGACGTGGCCGCGTGTCAGCAGTGGTGGCGCGATACCATCGACGCCGGCCGCGACGAATCAGGCAAGGTCGGCGAAACCCTGACCGACGTTCGCACACAATACTGGAAGGCAAAGGCCGAAGACGCGGAGATCGACGTCGCCACCAAGCGCGGCAAGCTCATCCCAGTCAGCGAGGTCGACGAGCAGTGGTGTCGTCGCGTGTCCGAGGTTCGACAAGGGTTACTCTCTCTTGAGACGCGCCTGCCGCCGATCGTCGAGGGCAAGAGCCTCCGCGAGATCAGGAACGCCATCAAGATCGAGGTCGACGCGTTGCTCGACGGATACGCCCGCTCCGGCAAGTTCTGCCAGGTGCGGAAATGACCGTATTCGGCAACAACGAGCGCCTGTTGTGGTCGCCTCCGTCATCCTTGACGAGCGAAGAATGGGGCTGCCAGAACCGCGAATTGTCCGTCCTGACCTCGGCCTCCGCTGGTCGCTGGTCGATGGACCCGATACCGTTCCTGCGGCCGGTGCTCGCGGCCCTGGATGACCACGACATCGACACCGTTGTGCTCGCGAAATCAACCCAGATCGCCGGCACCGAGACCATTTTGACATGGCTTGCGCGCGTCGCGGCTGAAGATCCAGGCCCGGCGATGATCGTTTTCGCCGACCAAGACACCGCCGAAGAGATTTGTGAGCGGCGCATCCAGCCAATGTTCCGATCGTCGCCAGTTCTCGCGCGCCTGATCGATGAGCGCAAATTCGGCAAGCAGATGATCACCATGCGCAACGGGTTCTCGTTGACCATGGCGTGGGCCAGCTCGATCGGCCGCACTGCTTCTCGACCAATCCGCTACCTGATCATGGATGAGATCACCAAGCCCGCGTACGGCCAGACCCAGGACGAGGGCAGCGTGATCTACCGCGTGCTGCAGCGCACAGAGACATTCCAGAATCGAAAGATTGTCATGCTGTCGTCGGTCACCGTCGAGGGAGACAACATGCAGCGCCAGCTCGGGCTGTGCGACGTCGTCGAGGATTGGCACGTCCCCTGCCCGGCCTGCGGCGCCTACCAGGTGCTACGTTTTCGCGCCGGTCAGTCCTACCGCTCGATCAGCGGCGCCGGCTGTGTTTCCGGCGGCGTCGTATGGCCCGATGATTCAGAATCGAAAGAGGCCGCGAAACACGCCGTCTATCAGTGCGGCGACTGCAAAGCCGAGTGGACGACTGCCGAAAAGAACGCCGCGGTATCGCGTGGCCGCGCATCGCCTCGTACCGATCGCCCCGCCGACGTGCGCCGCTGGGGATACCACGTCTCGCGCTTGTACAGCCTGTTCCCCGGCGGCCGTCTTGATGAGCTGGCGCGCTCGTTCCTGCTGGCGAAAGAAGATCGACAGGAACTGCAGGGATTCTGCAACAACGCGCTTGCCGAGTGGTGGTCGCGATACGTCGTGAAGACTGACGAAAACGCATTGCGCGGCGCCCAGTGCGACCTCGAGCGCGGCGTTGTTCCCGACCAGGCCGACGTGCTGATTGCCTCGATCGACATGCAGAAGACCGGCTTCTGGTATCTCGTTCGCGCCTGGTGCTGCAGAACCAAAGAGTCTTGGATGATTGAATGCGGCCGCTTGCTCGACTGGGGCGACGTCGACGACCTGTTCTTCGATCGCACGTGGGCGACCGCCGACGGGAAGGTTCACGGGATCTGGCGCGGTACGCTCGACACTGGCGGCAGCAAGGACGAGCACGAGGACGTCAGCCGCACCGAGCAGGCCTATGACTGGTGGATCGCCAATCGGTATCGATGTTCTCGGCGCATCTTCCTCTGCAAGGGTTCGTCGCGCGCGCTCCCAACGAAGACCGCGTTCGGCAAACCGCTCGAGGTTTCGCCCAGTGGCAAGAAGTTGGTCGGCGGCCTGGTGCTTTTGTTCATGAACACCAACCGTCTCAAGGACATGTTCATGGACCAGTTGATGAAGGCATGCGATGGCGGCTCGAAGGCTGCCCACCTGCACAAGGACACGCCAGATCAGTATTTCAAGCACATCGCGTCCGAGGCGCCAGACGAAAACGGAATCTGGATGCTGCAGAAGGGCAAGGATAACCATTGGCTCGACTGCGAAATGATGGCGCAAGGCGCAGTCTGCCCCGAAATCATGGGCGGACTGGATGCAATTTGGCGCGTTTTGGCGGCGAATCAGCCCAATAAACAGCCAGAAAACGTCGAGAAACAGGGGGAAACTGAGCAGACAACAGACGAAAGCAGGCCGAAAACAGCGCCAGAACCCGCGAAAAAACCGCTGATGAGACGACCAAATCCATGGTCAAGGAGGCCAGGAGGGCTATGATTTCATTTGTAATACGTCGTATTGCTGTTGAATATCAGACGAAAACGGGCCGATCTGTCCAGGAAATCGTCTCGGAGATGGTCAAGATCGCGTGCGGCGGAGAGATCGATTATTCGCCGCGTCTGATCTGTGCGTTCTGTTCGTCGGCCGACGTAATCACGAAGAAGACCGATACCAAAGACGGAACGACCCGCCGCCGGCATCTGTGCCGGTTTTGCGGGCGTTGGTTTCGCTCAGTCGAAACGGTCGCCGAGCCGGCCGACGAACGAAAGTTTATCCCAGGGATACAAGAACTTCTGCCGGCTATTGCGAAAACCAAAAAGAAGCGCAAGACTAAAGACAGGAAGACCTGATCAGTCATCCGAGCGAACACAAAGCGCCGTTGTGGGCACAACACCACGACGGCGCTTTTGTTTGCGCCCTGAAAGGCAACATGGCCACCGAACTCGAGCTTGCCCAGCAGCAACTGACAGCGGTCCAGGCGTCAATCAACGTCCAGATCGGCGCGGCCGGTGCGGCTCAATACACGGTTCAGGGCATCACGATTATCAGGGCCTCGCTCAAAGAGTTGCGCGAGATGGAGCGCGAGCTGCGTTTCCGCATCAAGCGCCTCAACCCATCGGGAACCGGCGCCGTTCGGTATCCGGTCTTCGCGACGAGAGGCTGATCATGAGTCTGTGGCAATCGATCCGCGCCGCAATCTACGACACAACGACGTCGTTCGTGGGCAACGCGATCGCGGTCGTCTCTCCGGAGTCGGCAAACTCTTACCGCGTCGGCCGCCAGATCTATCGCCGGTCCTACATCGCCGCAAATCTCAAGGGACCGTATCAGCTTCACTCTCCGAGCAACAGCAGCGGAGACCGCGAAGTGCTGGCGTCAAGGCGTCGAGTCAATGCCCGAGTCAAAGACCAGGAGCGGAACAACCCATTCGTTGCTGGCCTGGTGCTGAAGAACGCCACCATGGTTATCGGCGATGAAGTTGGCTTCAAGTGCGCGATCGAAGACGCCAATGGGAAGCCGAACATCAAGCTCAATCGCGAGATCGAGCGCCGCTTCTACCGGTGGGCCGAGCATGCCGCGGTAGATGGCGACAGCCTGACGGACGTTTGCCACCTGGCGCAGAACCTTCGCCTGCTCGACGGCGAGTGCCTGGTGAAGGAAGACACCGACAACGGCGATCCGGGGACCAACCCGTTCCGCGTTCAGATTCTCGAGTCCGAGCACATCGACGGAAATCATACGTTGTATGGCTACGGGTGCGAGTTCGACCGCAAGGGGAATCCGTCGGCGTGGTGGTTGTTCCCGAGCTATCCGGATGGCGGCCAGTCTTCGCAAGAGTCTGTTCGCGTGCCGGCGGCCCAGGTGTGCCACCTGTTCGACCGGACGCGCGCCAGCCAACGCCGCGGCATCAGCCCGCTGGCATCGGCCCTTTACAAGATATTCGCCATCGATGACCTGGAAGACGCCGAGCTGCTCGCATCGCGCGCGGCCGCGTGTTTCGGCCTGATCATCGAGTCGCCAATTGCCGATGTTCCGCCGCTGCCGCCGAAGACTGGCGAGAACGGCGAATCGTCGGAAGAGACGCCCAAAGACGACAACGGCAAAGACCGGGCGTTCATGGACAGCGGCGGCATCTTCGAAGCCATGCCGGGCGAGAAGGTTTCATCGTTCAAGAACGAGCGCCCCAACCCGAATTTCGCCCCGTTCCGCCGCGGTGCTCATGCCATTTCTGCCCATTCCATCGGGGTTTCTTACGAGAGCGCCACCGGTGATTTCAGCCAAGTTAATTACTCCTCGGCAAAGATGGGCAAGAACGTCGAGTGGGGCAACATCAAGCGCCAGCAGGTGCGGACGAAAACCCGCCTCCTGAACTGGATCGCCCGTAAGTGGCTGCGCTATGAGATCGCAGTGGTCGGGATCGCCGGCATCTCGGTTGCCGAGTATCGCCGGAACCCGGCCAAGTTCGAGGCCTTCACCTGGCAGTTGTCTGGTAACGATGGCATCGACCCGGCCAAGGAAATCGCGGCGTTCGAACAAGAGCTGCGCAACCGCGTCAACTCGCGGACCCGCTGGTGCGCCGAGCGCGGCAAGGACTTCCCCGAGATCGCGAAAGAGATCCAGGCCGAGAACAGCGAACTCGAGCAGCTCGGCATCTTCCACGACCCGGCGACTGTGCCAGGTGCTGCGCCTGTCGTCGACCCAATGAACAATGACGGGAGCACGACAAATGGCCAGGAATAAACACAACGTATTACACGCTCGGTCCGCCCCTGAGACGGACCCGAAGCAGTTGTCGCGTCGAGCGATCGTCGGCTTTGTGCCGAAAACCATCGACGAAAAGAACCGAACCGTCGACTTTCAGTTGTCGTCCGAGGCCCCGGTCAACGTCTGGGACTACGAGCGCGGCGACGTCGTTCCTGAAGTCCTGCTGTCGTCTGGCATGCGTCTCCCTTCAAACAATCAGATGCCCCTGCTCGACACGCACGACCGGAGCACGATCCAGAAGACGCACGGCTCGGTCCGACAGATCAAGATCGACGGCGGCAACCCGGTCGGCAAGCTGTTCTTCGCGCGCGACGACGACAGCGTTGACGCCTTCAACAAGGTGACCGACGGCCACATCACCGACGGCTCTGTCGGCTATCAGGTCATCAGGGCCTTTTGGATCGAAGAGGGGCAGACCATGGTCTTCGAAGGCCGGACGTTTGCTGGCCCGCTGAAGCTGTCGACCGAGTGGCTCTGCAAAGAGTTCTCGCTCGCCCCGATCGGCGCGGACGAAAACGCGAAGTCCCGTTCGGACGACGCCCCGCCGGCCAAGACCGACACCCCGGCATCAACCACGAAACCCAGCGCAGACCGCGCTGAATCAAAAACAGGAGGAACCTTTCGTATGAACCCGAAACTTCTTGCTCTCCTGATCTCGCGCGGACTCGCTGCGGGGTCGACCGACGAACAGGCGCTGGCGTTTCTCTCCGCGCTCCCCCAGGCCGACCAGGACGCCCTGCGCGCAGAGGCGAACAAGGTTGAGTCGCGCAACGAGAATCTGACCGAGCTGCAGAAGAAGCAGATTCGCGAAGATGCCGAACGCGCCACGGTGCAGCGCATCGTCGACATCGAGGAGTCCTGCCGGACCGCCGGCATCTCGGTTGCCGAGTATCGCCGGAACCCGGCCAAGTTCGAGGCCTTCACCTGGCAGTTGTCTGGTAACGATGGCATCGACCCGGCCAAGGAAATCGCGGCGTTCGAACAAGAGCTGCGCAACCGCGTCAACTCGCGGACCCGCTGGTGCGCCGAGCGCGGCAAGGACTTCCCCGAGATCGCGAAAGAGATCCAGGCCGAGAACAGCGAACTCGAGCAGCTCGGCATCTTCCACGACCCGGCGACTGTGCCAGGTGCTGCGCCTGTCGTCGACCCAATGAACAATGACGGGAGCACGACAAATGGCCAGGAATAAACACAACGTATTACACGCTCGGTCCGCCCCTGAGACGGACCCGAAGCAGTTGTCGCGTCGAGCGATCGTCGGCTTTGTGCCGAAAACCATCGACGAAAAGAACCGAACCGTCGACTTTCAGTTGTCGTCCGAGGCCCCGGTCAACGTCTGGGACTACGAGCGCGGCGACGTCGTTCCTGAAGTCCTGCTGTCGTCTGGCATGCGTCTCCCTTCAAACAATCAGATGCCCCTGCTCGACACGCACGACCGGAGCACGATCCAGAAGACGCACGGCTCGGTCCGACAGATCAAGATCGACGGCGGCAACCCGGTCGGCAAGCTGTTCTTCGCGCGCGACGACGACAGCGTTGACGCCTTCAACAAGGTGACCGACGGCCACATCACCGACGGCTCTGTCGGCTATCAGGTCATCAGGGCCTTTTGGATCGAAGAGGGGCAGACCATGGTCTTCGAAGGCCGGACGTTTGCTGGCCCGCTGAAGCTGTCGACCGAGTGGCTCTGCAAAGAGTTCTCGCTCGCCCCGATCGGCGCGGACGAAAACGCGAAGTCCCGTTCGGACGACGCCCCGCCGGCCAAGACCGACACCCCGGCATCAACCACGAAACCCAGCGCAGACCGCGCTGAATCAAAAACAGGAGGAACCTTTCGTATGAACCCGAAACTTCTTGCTCTCCTGATCTCGCGCGGACTCGCTGCGGGGTCGACCGACGAACAGGCGCTGGCGTTTCTCTCCGCGCTCCCCCAGGCCGACCAGGACGCCCTGCGCGCAGAGGCGAACAAGGTTGAGTCGCGCAACGAGAATCTGACCGAGCTGCAGAAGAAGCAGATTCGCGAAGATGCCGAACGCGCCACGGTGCAGCGCATCGTCGACATCGAGGAGGCCTGCCGGACCGCCGGCATGGATGAGGCGTTCACCACCAAGACCAAGACCGAGGAGAAGGACATCAACGAGGCCCGCGCTGCGATCTTCAACGAACTGAAGAAGCGCAACGTGCAGATCACCTCGAACAACACCGTCACCGGCGGCGACACCGACAACCAGAAGTTCGCCCGTGCCGTTGCCGATGGCGTGATGGTCCGCTGTGGCGTCAAGCCCGAAAAGCCCGCTGCCGGTCACGAAGAGTTCAAGGGCAAGACGTTGCTGCGCATCGCCGAAATGTGTCTCGAGCGCCGCGGCGTGAACACCCGGTTCATGAACAAGCAGCAGGTTGCGGCGGCAGCTCTGCGCATGAAGGCCCGCGGCGAGTATGAGATCGTCGGCACGAGCGACGACTTCACCAGCATCATGCTGGACGCCAGCAACAAGTCGCTGCAACGCGGCTTCGAAGAGGGCCCGCGGCAGTGGCGCCGGTTCTGCTCGGTTGGCAGCGCCCCCGACTTCAAGAACATCAACCGCATCCAGTTGTTCGGCTCCCAGGATCTGCAGGTGATCGACGAGGCCGGCAACTACACCGAGGCGATCATCAAGGACGGGAAAGAGACCTACAAGCTGACCTCGAAGGGCTTGCGGTTCACGATCTCCCGTGTCGCCATCATCGACGACGACGCCCAGGCCTTCAGCCGTATCCCTCGCCTGCTTGGTGTCAGCGCCACCCGCACCATCGAGCGTTCCGCGTTCGGCTTCCTCACCGGCGGTCTCGTCACCACGATGAACGACGGCAAGGCCCTGTTCCACGCTGATCACGAGAACATCACCACGGGCTCGGCTCTCGGCGTCGACAACCTGGCCGCTGACCTGGTGAAGATGGCGACCCAAAAGGGCCGCGGCGGCGAGGGCAGCACGACCCCGGCCGGCGTGATCCCCGCTATTCTTCTGGTTCCGTGGGCTCTGAAGATGGCCGCTGAGTCGGTCTGCTACGACCCGGTCCGCCCCGAGGCGACCTACGGTCAGGCGAAGAACCCCATCGCCAGCCAGAACATCTCCGTCGTGGCCAGCCCGTTCCTCGACCTCAACAGCGCCAAGCGCCGGTATCTGTCGGCAGACCCGAACCAGGCCGACACCATCGAGATCTCCTTCCTCGACGGCGTTGAGCAGCCCTACATGGAAGAGGTCGACCAGACCGACGCCGACGGCCGGGTCTACAAGATCCGCATCGACGTTGGCGGCGGCGTCCTCGACTGGCGCGGTCTGTTGACCAACGCCGGGGAGTAACCCGAAACAGACGACTCTGCCGGCCCGGCACGATGTCCGGGTCGGCACACAATTTCAATACAGGAGCAATCTGCCATGAAGAAAAATACCAGTATCATCCTTGGCATCTTCTTGCTGGTGGCGTTCACGGCTGCGTTCGCCGCGACCAACTACGTCCACAACGGCGACACGGTCACCTTGACGTGGTCTAGCACCAGCCCGACGGCTGGCGACGCGGTGGTGAAGGGCAACACCAAAGCCCTTGGTTGCATCGTGGGCGTCGCGCTCAACGGCACGGCCGTCCCGAGCGAGCGTGTTTCTGTCGCGACCAAAGGAATTTTTGCCGTGCCGGTGACGGCGTCGAGCACTGTCGGCAGCATCGGCGTCGGCGACTTCATCTATGGGACCGTCGGCGGCCTCACCACCTCGACCACCGTCCTCAGCAACATCAACACCGGCGTGCTGTTTGGGCAGGCCATGGAAGCGGCGACGGCCAGCACCACCGAGGGCGTCTACTCGACTATCAACGTCATGATTCGACAGCCCGGTCACCTGTAATTCCTCACCCCCCCTGCGAAACCGTCCGGCGAAAGCCGGCGGTCGTTGGCCCGTGGCTGGGCCAGCCTGCGAGCAGCCAACCAGTGACGAATGACCGACATCGACGCATTTGACGCGCAACTCGCCACCGACCAGGCGGCCTTGTTCGCGTCCCCGGGCCCGCACGAGGCCGTGACCATCATTGTGGCCAGCGGCATCAATTACCCCACCCGCGCATTTGTGACCCGTACTGACACGCTTGGTCAGTACGCCAGCAATGGTCAGGCCGCGCTCGGGGTAATGACCGTGCTGGTCCCGTTTGTCGGGTTCGCGTTCGACGAGACGGCCGACAAAATCCTTGATCGCAACGGCGTGACATGGCGCGTTGAACACGTGAAAACCCCAGGGGCCACGGTGATTGGTATCAGCGTGTCGTCAGAGCAGAGGCTGGGCCTGTGAATATCACCGTAACGCCCGACCTCGACCAACTGGCGCGCATCATCAGCGCATTGCGCCCGCCTGTCGGGACGTTCAGGTCCGCCGCGATATCAGGCCTGACCCGCGCATTGTTCTGGACCCGCGGAGAACTCAAGAAAGCCGTCTCGAGCAACGCTCTCGGATGGCCCGGACTGCAAAAATACAAGGGCCTGTTTGCGATCGAGCGCGCTATCAACGTCCGCAGAAACAAGCCGCAGCCGAAGAAGCTTTTCGGGAAGCTCGCCAACGCCATCATGTATGACATCAACAAGCAGACGCTGACCGGTCGCGTCGGCATGTTGTCCGGCGTCCGCGGCATCAGTCAGTCAGCCGGCCAGATCGCGATGCTGTTTCAGCGCGGCGGAGACCGGCCGCTCGACATGACTGCCGGCAAAAACGGGCGCCCTAAATTCCATGGTCTGTTCGCCTGGGCAGGCGCATTCCTGAAGCGATCAACAACAACGCTCAAGATCCCGGCCCGTCCGCTGTTTGCTCCGATGTTCGAACGAACCGCGAAAGAGATGACCGAACGCTTTTACATGGGCTTCTCCGAAAAGTGCGCCAAAACCATTTTTGCGAGTGCATACAAATGAGACACGCCGGACCAATCGCCGTTATCGACGCCATGATTGCTGTGTGGAAGGACGACGCCACACTGGCGGCGGCGGTCAAGGCGCATTGCGGCAGCGATTCCGTGCTGCGGTACTTCATCGGCGTCGACACGCAGAAACTCCCGAGCATCGAGAACGCTCCGTATATGTGCCTTACTCCAGGCGACTACCAGATACAGCCAGATCAGACAGCCAGGCCGCGCAACATCAAGCTCGGTCTGATCATCACTGACGCCCGCATGGACACAACCACCGCGCTGGTAAGTAAGATGCGCGGCCTTGTCGCCCTCGAGGCGCTGGTGCCGCTTCTCGACAGTTCCCTTGACGCATTTTTCAACACCTACGCCGCTGGCGTCGTTGATTCCGGCCAGATCACCACCGACATTCTCTTCCCGGAGTTCCGCGCCGAGTGGTCATATGCGTTCACCGAGCGAAATACCTAGTTTTTTCAACGTCATGCGCGGGCTGACCGCATCCGGCGAGACGGCCGACCAGCTCGACGTGTTGTATCAGGCAGTCATTGATGGGACAGAGCAGGACAACACGGCGCGCGACATCGAGGCCGAAATAAACCGTTCGAAAACCGCTCTCATAGCAGAGCTTGCAAAATAACAGGAGGACGCGAATATGACACGCCAAGCCGCAAAATGGGGGCTTCTTCTTAAGCCGATCAGCGACGGCATCAAGCAGACCAACGTCGAGTTGACGAAGGTCGCGTCGAAGATGATCGAGGGAGTTCTCTACGCCGATCGGTTTTACGCCCACGATCAGACCCACTGGAATCAGGCAATGGCAAACATTGCCGTTCCGCAGGGCATCATCGGCGACTTCGATGTTTCCCCGGTCCCCTCTGTCAATGACTGCGTCTCGGTGTCTGCGATGCGCTACTACAAGGACGCCGCCAACACGCTGACCGGAGATGTCGCCGTCGCGCAGCGCGTCAGCTTCACTCGCGACGCCACAAAGAACCAGATCCACACGGTGCATCTCATCGCGTCGACCGGATCGTTTGGCATCACCAGCGGCGTCGCCTCGGTTGCCTCGTTCAGCTCTACCTATGGCGCCGACGCCGGTCCTGCGCTACTGAGTGTCCCCGTTCTCGGAGTCATCAACATCCAGGCTGCCCCTGGTGCCGCCGCCGTTGTCACCGGCGCCGAGATCACGCCCGTTCTGCCCGATGGCACGTTCATGCAAGAGCGCGGCGACGTCCCAGCCGGCCAGATTATCGAACTGCTCGGCGGCATCCTGTTCAACGCGCCGCTTCTGGCCTGCCACGTCGGTGGTATCCCGCGCAAGGTTTTCGCGACGTTCACCAGCCAGAAACTGGTGCTGCAGCCAGCCGCCGACATCATCAAGGGCACTCTGCAAGAGACCGGCGCCGTGATCAAGTTCCCGGCGCCCGGCGACAAGTCTAGTAAGGCCGCGCCGACCGGCAACGTCGAGTGGTCCGGATCGATCGAGGAATACGTTGTAAGCGCGCAGGCATCGAAAGACTTCACACGCAAGCGCGTCGGCTACCTGCGCATTTACCGCGACAGCAACAACACCGCCGAATACCGAGAGGGCGCCGTGGTCTACACGACTCGCGGCGAAAACCCGGTTGATATCTCTGCCGCGCTGACCTCCACGCTGGCGTTCACTGGTTCTGGCCCGCTGGAGTGGAACACGTAAAGACCCATCAGCCCGCGCCGTGGCAATAACTGCGGCGCGGGCCACGCAACTCAAGCAGGGGGTGGCGCATGAAGAGCAAGACACAATTCACCGCCGACGACGCGCTGGCGATCAACGATCTCGAGCCGTTTGATGTTCCAGTGAAGCAATGGGGCGGCCGGTCGGCAAAGGTGCGCGAACTCGACGGCGAAGAGATGACGATGGCCAGCATTGCCGCGACCATCGACAAAAAACTGTGCGTCATGCGCTTGTACGCCTGCGCCGTCCATCTCGGGTGCATCGATCCGAAGTTCAGCGAAGAGCAGGCGCTCGCCCTCATCAAGAAGAACCACCGTGTTCTGGCAACGCTGGGAGAGGCCATCACCGAGGGCAAGAAAGACGCGCCGGCGAAGTCGAGATTTCTGCCGCTATTAATCTTTGCTGTCGGCGTTCTCGGCTCAGTATTGGCGGCCTTTTTCGGACTGCGGCGCGGAGGGAAATAACGTGTCTGCCGGCGAACAAGTTCTTGCTCTCGCTATTCGCATCGGCGTCAACGATGGCGAGGCTGCCACGAAGTTTGAGGGCCTTGCCTCGACCGTAGAAAAGGTGTCGGCGAAGTGGTCGAACTTCGGATCGATTGGCAAGGACGCGGCCGGCCAACTTGCCGGCGGACTCGATTCCGTTGTTGGGCTGATGTCTCCGCTCAATGTCGGACTGGCCGCAGCAGGCGCAGCCATGACGGGATTCGGATTGGCGTCTGCCGGAGCTCTTTCTGCGCTGCGCTCTGGTGGAGATTTCGCCGAGGTTCGCAGCGGATTCAGATCTCTTGCCGAGTCAGCCGGCGTGAGCGCAGACGCCATCGTCAAATCCATTGCAAAAATCAGCGGCGGAACGCTGTCGATGCGCGAGGCGATGGAGAGCGGCAGCAAGGCCATTCGTGCCGGGTTCAGCGAAGACCAGATTGAGGCGGTCTACACGTTCGCGAAACGATATTCTGAGGCCACCGGGAAAGGGTTCCAGGAGTCTGCCGACGCGATCAGCGAAGCGATCATGGCCGGCCGCTCGAGGACGCTGAAAACCTACGGCCTGATGGCCACCGACATCGAGGGATTGTTTTCGGAGCTGAAAACAAAGACCGCAGAGTTCGGCAAGGGCGCGTTCAACTTCGGTGACATCGAGACGGCCATTACCAAGCAGATCGGCGACTTGGCCGACGTTGTCGGCGCGACATGGAACGCAATGTTGGGCGACAGCGTCACCGGCGAGGCGCTCGAGGGGCTCGTCTCTTCGTTGATGAATCTTGCCGAGAAGGCGCCGGAACTTGCCGACGCCATTGGGGCGCCGATCATCGCCGTATTTGATTCCATAATCGAGTCAGGTAGCGGGTTGCGAGAAGTCTTTGGTGTTCTCGCCGACTTCGCCGGGGTCGACATGATCACCGCGCTCAAGGCGCTCGGGGCCACCATCCTCGACACCGGTACTTTTATTGCTACCGGGCTCAACGGACCGCTGTGGGCTGCGACAAAGTACGCCGAATTGCTGACGATAACGTGGTCGAAACTGGCCTGGGTAATCGGCGCGTCGGAAACTTCGAAATCGCTCGAGGATTTCAGCGACAAAATCGGCAAGGTTCGTATTCACACCGAGTCGCTGACCATGGCAAGCGATAGGCTGGTTGGCGGGCTCAGTGCGCAGGACCACGCCGGCGACAAGCTCGCAAAGAAGCATATTGAGCTTGGCGGCGCAATCGTCAAAACAGGCAAGGCCCACGAAGAGCAAGCCGAAAAGGCGACGAAATCAACGAAGGCTCTGGCAGACAACGACGTCAAAGCCGAGGCACTGGCAATCAAAGAACAAGAGCGCGCCGACAAGCGCATGGCGGCGATTATTGCTGAGGACAAGAAGCGCGAGGAGAGCAGTAAGGCAATCGAGAAAAAGCTGCAGCAAGACATTGACAACGCGAAAACATGGCAGGAGCGCGACGAAGCAATAGAGAAATACAACGCGCAGAAGAAAAAAGAAAAGCGCGACAACGAAGACAGATACGCCGCAGAGCAGAAGGCTCGCGTTGAAGATGAAAAGCGGTTGTTCGCCGAGCGCGCAAAGGCCGACGAGGCGAGCGCGAAAGCAGAACAAGACAATAACGCATCCCGCCTGAGCGCTCTCGAAAAGTACGCTGAGTCGGCAAAGAAAATCAAGGCCGGGCTCGGCGGCGCCCCAGATGGCTCACCAGACCCATCGACAGCGGCGATGATCAACGATTCCGAGAAGATGCGCCAATCTGCCGCCGCGCTGGCTGCCAGCAATAACCGACTGGCCGACATCTTGACAGCCATCCAGAAGAACGGAGTGCAAATGATCATCAAGATTCTTGGCCAGGATGCCGCGTGGACCTCGGTGATCAGAAAAGTCATTGAGGAGTGCCAGATCCAGGCGCAGACCGAGGGCATGCGGGTGGCCGGCGTATGAGCACGATTCATGGGTCGGGCATCACGGTTCAGTTGCCGTATCAGCCGGGGTTTCTGTTCGTCCCCCAGCGCCAAGAGGCAACACTGATCGCAATCGACGGCTCTCTGATCCAGCAGCGATCGGCGCTGTCTGTGTCGTCGATCAAAGCCACCTACAACGGTCACATGCGCGAGTCCGACGCAGTGCGGCTGAAGGCGATGGCCGAAACTTCGGCGTCGGTCGTCATTGCCCCTGGCGACGGCACGGTATATGCGGCATCAATCACGGTGCCGATCACACCGGCGACCGACCCGAGCGGATCATCTATGATCACAGTCTCGTTTTCGTGCTCTGTCTCGGAGCAAATCGTGTGATCAACACACCGCAGATCAACAATACTCCGTGTGGCTTTTTCGGCTTTGAGAAGTTCGGGGCCGGCGTGTTCGGCGTCTCAATGGTTGGCGTGCCCGCCGTGGTCAACGTCTCGATGGGCAACACCGTGGCCGTGCTGACGCAGGCAAAAAAACGACCGCAGGAGCTGGCCATTGCCGTGACCATTGCCGGCGTTGACTGCACAAGCAACACAACGTATTTCAAGTGCAACAATTTAGAGGCGATGCCGGGGAGCGCGCTGCTCAAGCTGGCCGGCGCGTTCGCCATGCCGACCGCTGGCGATACCGTGGTGATCGACTATGCGCTTTCCGTGGACGGCGCAGAATACCTCGGTCGCCTGTTCAGCGGCGTCGTCGAGGACACCACAACGCCGCCGACGCAGCGCGGCGAGATTGCGGTTACCAACGTTGTCTGTCGCGAGGTGGCGACATCCTACGCCCTTCAGTCGCCACCGGTGTCTGTGGTTTGGAGCGGCACGGCTCACGACCTCGCGCGCGTCGAACTGGCGGCGCTGGGCCTCGTCGGTGTTCTCGATTTCGAGGATTTCGACATCTACGCAGGCGATCCACTGCCCACCGCGTTCCTGCGGTGGAGACAACCGTCGCTGCGCCCGTCGTCACAGTTCGCCACCGTCGAGCGGCTGTTGCTGTGGATGGTGGCTCAGACATCGTTCGGAGTCATCAGCACAGACTCGTCGGGCGTCGTCCGCGTCAACGCATTCGACTCGACACGCGCCGCTGACCACGTCTACGCCGCGCAAGGCATCATCTCGACTGTGGCGGGTGTCGCGCCAACGACTTTTGCGAGGCCGCAGTATGGACAACAGCAGGCCGCATGGTGGAATTGGGGCGGCTGGGTAGAGGCGCAGCGCCCAGCACCTATCGTCGGCGAGACCGACTACGCCGCCAAGGTCTCCGACTATGCCGCTGTTGATGCCACGCTCGCCGCGTTCCTGGCCGACGCGGCCAACGCGACCTACCATGATGTCGTCGTGACGCTCAATCCTGCGATCATTCCAGGCCATCGCATGACGTTCGTCACAGCCGCAGGCGCCACCGTGACCGGCACCGTTCGCGGCGTCTCGCACGAGGGCCAGTGGCCGGGTGGATTCCTGACCACGGTCAACGCGGCGGTGATGCCATGACGGCGCCCCTGTTTGAGATCCGAGACACGTCTGATGTTCCTCTGTCGCTCATCGAGATCACGGCGACGGCCGCCGGTATCACGTCGCTCGGCACGATTCGCGCCGCTGTCGTCGACGCGTGGGCGGGCGCTACCGCTGGCGTCGGCGTCATGACACCCGACGGGATGCCTGCGTCTGCCGGCACAGTGCGCGGCATGGCCGGGACTGCCGTTGATGGCCACTGGGTAGAGGCCAAGATTGGCGCCGGAGCGTGGACGCCGATCGGCGGGCATCTGCTCGACGCTGGCGCGGCAACGCTGGCAGTCAGCGACCCGTCACCGGCTGATTACGTTGATATCGAGTTGCGTCTGAATGTGCCGACCACGGCAGAGCTTGGCGCGTTCGCTGTTTTCCCTTTCGTATTCTGGTACAGGTGAGGTGCTGCGATGACGTGGGAAAAACATATACCAGACTCTGTAATTCCTCTGGCATCTGTTCCGCTAGAGTTTTACCAGTTGGCGCAGGCGAATTTGCCTGTGATGGTCAAAAAAGTCGACCTTGACTCATCGGCCGTTGTTGTGCTGCCGGCTGCGTTCAGCGCGGTTATCGAAGACGTCAGCGCTGGCGGCATTGATGACTACATGGTTGCTGTGTTCCCCCAAAGCCTCAATCCGGCAATGGGGAAACTGGTTGTCGAGGATGCAAACAAGTCGACCACGCAATTTACGATCACCGGCGATGGCTCAGAGCTGACCGGAAAAGCTCTCGCGCTCGTGTTCTGGACACCGGGGGCCTGACATGAAAAAACACATTGTATTGTTGCTGCTCGCAATCTGCTGCTCATCTGCGTTTGCGTATGACAGCACGCTCTATCCTGCACCTACATACTGGGCACCGAAGGACTTGGCGCAGTGGTCGCAACCTCTCATCAAGACGTATGCCGCAGATCCTGACGCATCCGACGCGCTTCCCGGTGACATCGTAATTGTGTCGAACGGCACGACGTTTTCTGTGCTGCGCTGCAACGCTGATTCGAGCGCGTGGGAAACACTCGTTGCCGACGTTGCTCTGAGTTCTCGAGTTGATGACCTTGAAGGCATGATCGCCACCATCACGTCAGGCATCAACGACCGATTCACGATTGCGAGCGCGGCGAACAAGGCCAACTTGAACGGATCATCGACGCAGGATTTCTACGGCAAAGACCTGATCGCAGTCAATGGCGTATACGCTGACGATCTCGTCGGCGTGCCTGGATTGATCTTTATGCAGAAGCCTGGATGCCTCGCGATCCCGGTGCATAACGGTGCGGGCGTAGCGCTGTGGAAGGGATGCGTGGTTGAGATCAAGAGCGGCGGCGGCGCGACCGACACGGTTACATACTGCGGGTTGCCAAGCGAGATGGCGTGTGGCGTCATCATCGATGAGATCCCGGCAGGCGATGACGGCTGGATGGCCGTTGCCGGCATGGTCAACGTCAGCGTTGGCGCAGACACGCACGCATACTCAGGCGACCTGTTGATAACGTCGGCAAGCGAGAATGGCAAAGTCTCGACGGCAACTGTTCCGCTCGATGCCGACGAGCACCGCAGGATCATCGGGCAGGCCATGCGCGACGAGATCGACTATGGCGTCATCAGCGGCAGCAACAGCGGTTATGTTCTGACGGTGTTGCAGTTCAGATGACGCGATTGTTCAGACTCGACCCAACATTCAGCGTCGGCCCAAAGGGTCCGATGACGCTGGGCGCGATGATTGGCGACGCAACTCCGCCAGCCCAGGGCGTGGCGCGCATCGGCGGCGGCTCTGTCGTCGTCAACCTCTGCGGCGCGTCGGCATATCTCAGCGGCGAGAGCGTGGTGATCGTCGCCAAGGATGACGGCGCGTGGGCCATCAAAGAGTCTGGCACATACTACCCGTCGCGCCGATGGGTTCCTATCAGCCAGTGGGTGCCGCGCGCGAAGGCCAGCAGGGCCGTGCTGTGGATGCTCAACAAGTGCCGGCGACGGAACCTATACGAGGTGGTGACTGTCGCCGACGAGAACAACGGCGCGCCGATGACGGGATCGGCCGGCGCACGGTTCGGCGACGGCTCGTTGGCTCGGCTGCCGATCGTCTACGCTGGCGAGCTGGCGTCGTGCAAACCTGGAATCAACCTGGCGATGCTCAATCCGGTTACGCGGTCGTGGGAAATCATCGGCGGCATCGTCGGCGGTGTTTCGCTATCGTGGTCCGGCGACGACGGCTCGTATGCAGATCAGAGCGAGCCTGATTGCACGACAATCGACTGGACAATACCGACCGGATACGACCGCATTTACCGCGTAGAGGTTCAGGGCGGCATCATGCCGCGCACGTTCGCGATCACCGGCGGCGAGTGGGTTGTCAATGATCCCGAGCCAGGAGAAAGCCCGGCGTTTTCTCAATTGTTCGAACTGACGTGGACGGGTTCGCCTCCGGGGCCAGGACCGGGAACCGTTGACGCCGGCATCGCGTTCTCCGTCGAGTCGTATGGTGGCGGCGACACACTGACGGGCAGCGGAACAATCCACATTGAATACGGCGATGAATAACCACGGCCGACTCACCAGGAGGTCAACCAACATGAAGTTGATGAATAGAATTGCATTATCGTGTCTGCTGCTTGTCGCAATGTGCGTGTCAGCATCGGCCGACAATTACACCTCATGGGTCTTGATCTCGATATCTGCCAGGCACACCTTGACGTCTGGCGTGTCTCCGATCGAGGACCCGACCGGCCTCGTCTATGAGAAGGCGCTCACGACTGGGTCGAGCACTGGATACGTCGATCAGAGTTACCACCACCTGGCCACTGTCGCCAGTACGGCCAGCGACGTCTACGACCTGAACGGATCACTGACCGACGCGTTCGGAACCGTGGCCACGTTCTCGGCCGTGAAGGCGATCACCGTTCGCAACGACAGCCTGACCGCGTCGATCGCCGTCGGAGGCGGGGCTACCGACGTCGCCGGAATCGGCCGCGTGGTCATCCCGGCCGACGGGTGCCTGGTCGTCTCTGGCCCACTCGATGGGTGGCCCGTTGCATCCGGATCAGACTGCATCACCGTGGCGATCGCCACCGGTTCAACCGCCCAATACCGCCTGATCATCACCGGCAACAAATAGCGCCAATGCGCCAGGAGGCCCCCCATGTTTCGTCGTTTGCTTCTCGCTCTGGTTCTGATTCTCGTCGTCTCGGTCGCGTCGGCCGCCGCTCCGGAATACAACCCGGCTTTCGGGAAGTCGACCGCGCTCTACGGTTGGTATGAAGCCGGGGCCAGGTTCATTGCGCTGGCGCTCGGCAGCGACGGCAGCGTCAGCACCACGCAGACAGTCGGCGGCAACCAGGTGTCGTCTACCAACCCGCTCCCGGCCTACGACGCTCGCGGGCGCGTGTCTGCGACGCAGCAATACAACGGCAATCTCAGCACGAGCACGCCTGCGTTGCTGACTTCTCTCGCATCGTGGACGCCTCCGTGTATCCTGCAATTGCAGGTCAACGGCGTGGCGTTCTACGGCACCGCGACGACGACAGCCACTACCGTCTGGTCTGGGCAGCGGCTCGCAGCATACGATGTCGTGAAGATCAACCCGAGCGTCGATACCTACGCGCTGTCGTTCATCGCGTCGTCGTCAGCGGTCGCGTCGTATTCGATCCTCGTGCATACGCTGGTGCCGTGATGACTCAGCGACACATCGGCGCTCTCCTCTCCTGCGTCTGTCTCATCTGCGCCGCGCTGCTGCTACAGGGCGCGACCGTCCGCATCCCGCCCACCCGATCACCGGCGATATCGGTGAGGTCGGCGGGGACAGGGACGGGGACGGGGACGGCGGCCAATAACACGTTCGACAGGTCTGAGTTGTTCGCCGAATGGCTACCGTCACGGTATACAGCGCCGGATCTGACGGACCCGATTAACGGGAACACACTGTCGGCTCCTGCGGAAGCACAGAGACCGGCAGTTGCAAGCACCTCTCTCTATTTCATCGGATGGGCTGGGTTTGAAGATTACACGTCGATCAAGACCTCTGGAAATGTTGTTGGGCGCGACACGTCGAAACCGTTTACGGCAGTCATCAAGATCGGTCTTGTTGATTCGTGGGCTACAGACTTTGGGCAATCTACAGAAATCTTTCTGACATGCGGGTGGCGTGCCTACCGCTGGTCTGGCCAAGCCACGTCGCTCGTATTCCAAAGCACTCCATGCTTCGTCGTTGACCCGGCATCGGTAAAGGGAAACACGTATACCTACGTGATGACGCACACGCCAGGCAGCACGTGCAAAATCTATCGAGACAATTCGACCAACGCGACTGTCGGCGGGTCAGGCGCGTTTTCATCAGACGGGCCATGCACTATCGGCGGCGGCGTGTCAGCGGCGTATGTTCATGCGTTCCACTTCTACGGCATGCGTCTGTTCAACCGTGTGCTGTCTGACACCGAGATCGATGCCGTTACGACGTGGGACTGGTCATTCTAGTGCGCCACCTCATCACCGCCTGCCTCCTCGCCATCGCCTGCGCCGTCGCCGTCTGTCTCTGCGCCGACCGCCTCTGGCCGTGTGCCGAGTCGCGATACGAGGGCCAGCGCGACGTGCCGCAGATCCAGGCCGACGTGTGGGGCCGTGCTGTGGCAGCAATCGAGCGGAGCGCGTGGACTAATCCGATGCAACCGCGTGCGCCGGATATGCCGGGAGGGCTACGATGATCTGCCGTCAATGGCATTTGGTGCTGCTTTGCGCGATGCTCGCATGGGCGCTGCACGCGCATCTATAAATACAACGTAACGGAGGTGCGGTATGGACCTCGACAATCAATCACAGGGAGCCGAGACAATGCGCGAGTGTCCGCACCACGAAGGCATCGAGCAAACGCTTGCCGACATCCGCACCGATTTACGCGCGATCAAACAGACGCAGGACGCGATGATGCTGCATCTGATACCGCAGGCGACGCGCACCAACGGCATCAGCATCAGCGCCGGCAACACACAGCACGGGCCGCAGCAGTCGGCACCAAGCGCTGACTGGTCGCGGCTGTGGGTGTCGATACTGATGCTCGCGCTTGTCGTCGTCGGCGGGTGGCTGGTGTCTATCGGTGTTTCGCCGGCGTCACAACCGGCGCAGGTTTCGCAACCGAGGTAAGGAGGCCGCCCGTGCAACTCATCAAGCGCTCCGACTGGTGCCCGGCGAAAGCCCCGGACTACGCCGCAATGATCCCGCGGCGCATAGTCTTGCATCATTCCTACTCGCCGACCTCTGCGCAGTGGCGCGGTGCGCGCACCGTTGATGGCATTTGGCGATACCACGTCAAGAGCAACGGCTGGTCAGACATCGGCTACCACTACATCGTGTCGCCGGATGGCCTCGAGGTCTACGAGGGTCGCCCGGTGTCGGCGCTGGGTGCGCACTGCGGCGGCAACCCACCGGCCGGGGCGCTGCGCAATTTCGGCAACTCCGGCAGCATCGGCATTTGCCTGATCGGAAATTACGACCTCGAGGAGCCTACCGCCAACGCGGCCCTCGCGCTGGGCATGTTCGTGGCCGATCTGCGGGCGAAGTTTGGGATACCCGAGGCTGACGTGCTGGGGCACTTCGAGTGCTGGGACCAGCCGCCGAAGACGTGTCCCGGCAAGCACCTGGCTGAAGCTATGGGCATGGGCGCGCGGTGGCGCAAGGCGTTCCCTGGAAGCTGACGATTGGCGCGAATCGCTGATGCAGACGACTGCAAAGTGGTGGGCGTCCGTCGTTCGAGGCAAAACAAAAACCGTGATACCGCCGGCCCCCACCATGCTGTCAGGACTGTGGGCGATGGGTCGGCGACACACAATGTAATCACTGCCCACGAGGGCGGAAAGAAGGAACCAATGAACCAGTCAGAGATTGACACCCGTTTTTCGTATCACGCCCCGAAGGCCGACCAGCCCGCCAAGTATCAACGCATTCGCGACGAGGGCAAGGCTCTGGCGATGACGCTGGTTGAACTGTGCCCAGATTGTCGTGAGTTGGCAACGGCTCTGACGAAGCTCGACGAGATGGTGATGCACGCCAACGCGGCGATCGCCAGGAGGTCGTAACAATGCAATGGATCACCGACCACCTGACCCCCGCCAATGTCGTCATCCTGATTCTCGCCGCTGAGGCGGCTTTTCGGCTCTTGAAGCAGTGGGCGCCGAAGACTGCGACCACCGTTGATGATGATGTGGTTGCCGGTGTCGAGCGCACGAAGTCATGGGCGCTGAGTATGGCCCCTGCATTCTGGGCAATCGCTGAGGTTGCGGCCCGCGGCGGGCTGATTCCGAAGGCTGAAAAAGCTGCAAAGTTCCTCGTCGACCTCAAGTCGGCCTACTACAAAGAACACGGCACCGAGTTGCCAGATACCGCCGTTGTTGCGGCTCAGAGCCTCGTCGCTGGTCTGAGCGCCGCCGACAAGCTCGGCAAACCGATGGCCTCTGTGACCCCCGCCCTGGACCCTATCAACGGCCCGCAGTGTCGGTAACGGCATCGGCGGGCCTCGACGGGTGGAGCGCGCAGGCTGACTACCGGCGGCGGTATCTGGCGATCGTCGCGGCGGCGAAGGCGAGATGGGATGGGCGTGACCGGGATAACTCGATCGGCATCCGGTACGAGCGGCCTTTGTGACCATCCTATCAGACATCGCCCCGCCCGCGTGGTGGTCCTCTCCCGCCTCCCTGACCGGCCGCCACCACCAGCCGCACCAGACCATGCTCGACCATGCCCGCGGAACCCTCGCATTGGCGCGGTGGGCGTGGCGCAGGATCGCCGATGATCGTCTTCGTCTCAACGCCACCACCCGCCGGGCGTTCCTCCTGGCGGCCATCTTTCACGATGTCGGGAAATCAGCGGACCGCGGCGACCACGAGAGAGCGGGCGCCGAGATAGTGCTGCAGGCGTGGCCGAAGCAACCACTCGTCGCTTTCTTGGTGCTGCACCATTCCGGCCGATGGGGGCCGCCACAGCCAGAGCTTCAGCAATGGCTGATCGATCACCAGATCATCGAGGCCGTCGACACGCAGGAAAACCGGAGGCTGGCCGAACTGCTGGCCGGAGCCGACTACATCGACGCTCACCGCCACCAGATTTGGCCCGTGGTAAAATCAAATTGTCGGGGCGCCGCGGGCAACCGCGTTGCTGAGCTGCGGGATACGACGCCGGAGAAGGACAGCCGCTATCCGGTGGCGCCCTCGTCATCAAACCACCCAGAGGTGATGCCGTGAAAATGAAAGCCGTTGGCGGCCCCGCAGATGGATACGTGATCGAGGTTTCCTCCGGAGACGTCAAAGTCGTCAAGGAGGTCATCTACGTTTCAAGGGCCCGCGTAAACATGGCCTATATCGGAACAAAGAAACAGATCTACGAGAAAACCCACCGGTACATCCCTGAGGAAATGCGCGCCATCTCGCGCCTCTTTGATCCTCTTGCCAAGCGTAGTTCCGAAACGTGTCACATTTTTCGTCACTTTCGGTATTGACTTCATGTAACGATTTCTGTTACAAGTAGTCGTAGAACGACGACCGCAAAAACAGCAGCGGTCCGACATCAGAAAAAGAACGTGTGACCTAGACAATCACAGTCTGTTCGATTTCAGAGTCGGGTGCAAGGTTTTTCGGTCATCGCTCTCGAAACGCCCTGAGGTCCGGCAGAGGCAGCAGTTCGGAGTTCAGGGCGCCATCGGTCAGCAGTGACCAACCGGCGCCCTTTGTTGTTTTCCAGGCTCCACGGAGGTAGGCCGGCGGCTGGACCCGCAGGTCGAGACCGTTGGGGCCTGGTTCATTTTCAGGGAGATGTCACCGGTGGCATCAAACATCAGCGACCGAGTTCGTGACGTGCTGTCGCGCGCGACGATCACCGAGACCTCGGTGGCTCTCAACGGCCAGCTCGATCGCGACCTTTACGAGGACGTCAACAAGGTTCTCGTTGGCGCCGGCGGCAAGTGGAATCGCAAGGCGAAGGCTCACGTCTTCGACCGCGACCCGCGCGAGGTACTGGGGCTGGCGATCACGACCGGAAAAGCCGCCAACATCAAGAAGGATCTGCAGGCGTTTTACGCCCCTGAACCGCTGGCACGACGCATGGTGATGCTGGCCGAAATCAAGGACAACCACCGCGTCATCGAGCCATCGGCAGGCATGGGCGCCATTGCCGACCAGATCGTCACGGCGACTGGGGTTCGCCCGCTCTGCGTCGACATCGACAGCCACGCCGTGGAAACGCTCATCGAAAAGGGACACAAGGCCATTCGCAACGACTTCCTCACGTTTCTGAAGTTCGAACACTACGACCGCTTCGTGATGAATCCACCATTCACCGGTGGTCAGGACATGGCACACGTCACTCACGCAATCGAATGCACGGCCCCTGGCGGTCGCGTCGTGGCCCTGATGTCGCCGAGTTGGCAACGTCTCCAAACCAAGAAGGCCAAGGCTTTTCGGTCCCTCGTCGAACCCATGATTACCCATGCAGAAGACGTGCCCGCGGGAACGTTCAAGGAATCCGGAACAAACGTCGCGACGGTTCTGATCGTCATCGACAAGCCGCAGGAGTAGCGCAAATGACACAGCCGGTGCTGCTGGTGAAGGCGAGCGAAGCCGCTCGCATCCTCGGCATCTCCCGCCGAGAGTTCGACCGCCGCTGCCGTCGTCTCCTGCCGGTGTTCCGCACGCACCGCAAGGGCCACGCGCTCTACCCGGTGGCCGCGGTGATCGAGCTTGCCGAGCGACTGACGCGGGGGCCGGTGGTGGTGGCTCTGCGGCCCAGGACGGCCACAGGCATGACGCTGGCGGCTGTGACGGCGCAGATCAGGGAGACGTGCAGGCAGGCGAGGGAGATGGAGCGACTTGGATCTTGAGGCCGGACCTGAAGAACCCGGCCGGATTGGAGGTCACGTATGCGGCCGTGACAGGCCGTGCAAGCAGAGACGGGACAGAGAACGACTACGCGAACAGCGGGTTAGCCAAGTGGTAAGGCGCCGGATCGTAAGCCGGTAATCGTGGGTTCGATCCCCACACCCGCCAGTGGATGCCAAACAAAAAGGGGGACCACGTGAACACCAAGCAGATCAACAGGGACCGACGACAGCGCGCAGCAGTCGCCCGCCGTCAGCGCATGACGGTGTTGCGGACGATGCAGGGCAAGGTGAAGACCGGAGTCCGGCGCAAATGAAAACCCCGCGCTGACACGCGGGGCAGTCAAGGAGACGAGCCATTACCCGGCCCGCTCTGTCTCCAAGGTAACGACGGCCGGGCGAGATGTCAAGGAGGTATCCAGGTGCCCAAGGAAATCAACTGCCCGTTCCGAAACGAGAAGTGCCGCGAGGACGAGTGCTCAATGTGGTCGTCAGAGGAGAACTGTCTCGTTGCCGAGGCCCTGTCGGAGCAGAGCGCGATCAACAACAAGCTCAACGTGATCGTGCACTGTCTCAAAGAGCAGCGCGCGTCGAGGGTAACCGGATGACCGACGCCAACCGCAAGAAAACCGTCGTCGACCAGATCCGCTACGTGTGCGAGTGGGCGCATGAGCACGAGTGCCCCGACGCCCGCGAGATCGGCGTGAACGCCATCGAGATCATCAACATGCTCGTGGACGAGGTGCTGATCGAGCAGAAGGCGCGCGATGAGATGGCGAAGCGCGTCAATGCGGCGGTAGCGGCCGAGACAATCTCAACCAACGCGGGGGTGCCAGCATGAAACAAGCCATCACATTTTCCAAAGCAGTACGCGCCAATCTCAACGTCCGTCTTGCCCTTTGCGGCCCGACCGGTTCAGGCAAGACCTACACAGCCCTAAGCGCGGCGCAAGCCCTCGCCGAGGGCGGCACCGTGGCCGTCATCGACTCTGAGCGTTCTTCGTCTAATCGGTACGCCGATCGCTTCAGCTTCGATTTGATGTCTCTGACATCATTTCACCCAGATACCTACATTGACGCCCTTGAAGCGGCGGCGGCGGCTGGGTATCGCGTGATCATCATCGATTCATTGTCACACGCGTGGGATGGCACCGACGGCCTTCTGTCGCAGGTCGACGCGATCACCAAGCGCTCGAAGATGGCCAACAGCTTCACGTCGTGGCGCGAGGCGACGCCAATCCACAACCGCCTGATCGATGCCATTCTCGACTACCCGGGCCACGTCATCGTCACTATGCGCAGCAAAATGGAATACGTGCTCGAGACGAACAGCCAAGGCAAGATGGCCCCGCGCAAGGTGGCCATGGCCCCGATCCAGCGGCAGGGAATGGAATACGAGTTCGACATTTGCGCCGACCTCGATAACGACCACAACCTCGTCATCTCCAAGAGCCGCGCCGAATCACTCGACGGCAAGGTGATAAACAAGCCGGGTCCGAAGTTCGGGGCCGAGTTGCTGGCGTGGGCGAAAGGCGGCGTGTCGACTCCGGCCACCAGGTCGACCACCCAGCAGCCGAAACCCGTCGCTCCAGCACCGACCGCCCCGACGGCGCCGACGACCGACACGCCGAAATCCGACAACCAATCAATTACGGAAACCGAGACGACAACGCCACCAGCGACAGTTCCGCCAGCAAAAGAGACCAAGCCATCAAATGAATCCCCCGCCACCGTCGACCACAAGACGTGGCTCGACTCAGTCCTTGGAGCGATCTGCCGCAACCCGCAACTCCAAGAGTTGGCGCTGAAAGTTCGCAACGAAATGTCGTTCAAGTCGTTCGGCGATCTGCGCACCGCGGCCCCTGAAATCATCGGTGCGTTCCGAGAGAAACTCGGCGCCGAGCGCAAAGCGGCAGGGGTGTGACCATGATCAAGAAGCTCAGCGTCAGCAACTGGAAGGGCATCACGGGGTCGTTCGACCTTTCAGCCGCGACCATGTTCACGGGGCCCAACGGCAGCGGCAAGTCGGCCATGCTGGAAGCGATCGTCGTTGCGCTCTCCGGTTACACCGACCTCGGCAACAAACCCGCCTACACGATGCAACTCGCGTCGGGAGCCCAGTGCGAGATCACCATCGAGAGCAACGACGGACACATTCTCAGCCGCTCGTTCACGACGACCGCTAAGGGCGTCACGGCACAGGTGATTCGACTCGATGGGATGATCATCAAGCAGGCCGACCTGGTGCTTCCGGCGTCGATGTCGGTGCCGGTCGAGGCGATCCACCCGGCCGAGTTCCTTGCGATGTCTGGCGACAAGCGCGCGGCGTTCCTGTTCGGCAAGATCGAGACCGCGAAGACCGCCGACATCATCGACACCAAGACTCTTCCGGCCATCGTTTCGATTCTTGGCATGAAAGACGGCAAGTCCGCCGGCGACCTGTTGCCGCTGTTCGCCACCGCGCTGTCGGAAACCAAGAAGGAAATCGAGCGCGCCGTTGCCAACATCCAGAAGCTGACCGGTGCCGCGGGCGATCTTCCGGCCGGAACTATCGATGAGTGGCAGAAGAAATTGACCGACATCGACGCGCAGCTCGAGACGCTCGTCAAAGAGCAAGCGCAATCGGGAGAGCGCGACAAAGGAATCGCGGCCCGGGCGAAACGAATCTCCGAGATCGAATCGCGCTTGAGCCAGGCCGTTGGGCACGTCGAGGAATCAGAAAAGAAGATTGCCGACGTCACTGCGAAGATAAACGCCCTCGGGGCGCTACCGGCGAACGCCGACCAGTCCGACACTACCGTCATCAGATCGAGCATCAAAACCCGCGAGGCCAGGGCCACAGAGATAGCCGTCACGTCCCGCGACATCCGCGCCAGGCTGAAGCAGATCACCGACCACGGCAAGTGTCCGACCTGCGGGACCGTCGCCGACAACCTCGGCCCGATCATCGACGAGTGGGACATTCTGTTGTGCAACCTGGACATGGAAGCCGAAGCCGTTGCCGGCGAGATCGCCACGTTGGTGGCCGAGATGGCGCGCCGAGAGAACGAAGCGAAATCGGTTGAACTACGCGACAGGCTCGAACTCGACCGACGCGTGACAGAGACCGCTCTGAAGAGTTACCGGTCGTATCGAGACGAGCAGCAGTCAGACCTGGCTAAGGCAAAAGCCGAGACAAAGCAATCCGACACTGACCCGGGCAAGGCGAAGGCGCTGGCCGATACGATCGAAGCCTTGCGCGCCCAGAAGGAAACAGCAAGGGCGGCCGTGAAGGCGATCACCGGGGCGAACGCGGTCATTCAGCAGCGCAGCGCGAGCGAAGAGGACCGCCGACGGTTCGAAGCCCGCAAGGCGATGACCGAGGCCGCGATTGCGCATTGCAAACAGGCGCGCGACCAAGCACTGACCAAGATGTCTGGCGCCATCGGGGCCCCGTTCAGCAAGTCCGTGTCGTCAGCGTTCAAGGGCTGCATGTCGTTCTTCCAGGTGGTCGGCGATGACGGAAAGCCAGCGGTCGACTTCGGGATCGTGCGCGACGGGCGCCGGGTGTCGTTCGACACGATGTCGGGTGGCGAGCGCCTGGTTGTGTTGGTCGCCCTACAAGCCGCCATCCAGATCGCGGCCACGGGGAAGGCAAAGTTGTGCCTGGTCGAAATGGCCGAGGCCGACTTGCAACGCGTGATCGGGGTTGCCGCGGCCGTCGAGTCGATCGGATTCGAACAGGCCGTCCTGGCGTCGTGTCACGTGGCAGCGTTCGAGGCGATCGACATCGGCTACGCAGCGGTCGACATGACGGCGGCGCGCGGTGGGGCTGATAAGGCGGTGGCGTCGTGACCATGACCCCATCCCAACAGCGCGCCATCGACAGCAACGCACCCGCAATCCTCGTTGTCGCCGGCGCCGGTTCCGGCAAGACGACCGTCGTCACCCGCCGAATCGCCCGTCTCGTCGGGTCCGGCGTCAAGCCCTGGAACATTCTCGTTCTGACGTTCACCCGCAAGGCCGCGAACGAATTGCGCGAGCGCCTCGAGGTGGCGATCGGTCAGTACGCCGCCGGTTGCATCTGGGCCGGAACGTTTCACGCCATCTGTTACAAGATCCTGAGCCGCCACGGCGACCGCATCGGCTACCAGATCACTGACGGCAACCACATCACCGTCGTCACCCCGGCCGAGACCGAAATGTTGCTGGCCGAAATCGTCGACGAATATCGGTGGCGCGGATCGGCGAAAGACCTGGCCGCGGCGAAGCAGGAATTGGCACACACGGGCGAGTTCCCGACCGACCCGGACATCGGCCGCATCATCCGCGAATACTGGGCCAGGCTGCGCGAGTGCAACGCCGTCGACTTTGACCAGTTGCTCCTCGAGGTCAGCCGGTTGTTCGAAGACTGCCCCGACGTGTTGGAGGTCTACCACGATCGTTTCAAGCACGTGTTTGTGGATGAATACCAGGACACCGACCACCTGCAGTATCGGCTTCACGAAGACATCGCGCCGGCCAGTCTGTTCGTAGTTGGCGACCCACGCCAGGCCATCTACGGTTGGCGCGGCGCAGATATCTCGATCATCAAGGGGTTCGTTGCGGCTCACCCAGGCGCGGAAGTTATTGAATTACTTGAGAATTTCCGGTCTGGCGCGGCGATCGTTGCGGCGGCAAACAAAGTAATTGCGAACAACGAAGAGGGCAAGCACGGACTGATCCCAACCATCCAGAACAGCAAAGTTGAAGCGATCAACGCACCGGCCGGCGTCGGTGGGGTTGCTGCCAAGATTGTCAGCGCAGGCGTCAACGACAACAGTATTGCCGTGATCGCACGCACGCACGCCACACTGAAAGCCGTCGAGAAGAACCTGATCGAGAACGACATCCGGTGTCACCGTGTCGGCGCCGGTCGCGACGGTATCGAATCAACGCCCGAGTGGGCCCTGCTTCATGCCGCCCTGCGATGCGCCGTGAACACGCGCGACGACGTTGCATTCAGGATCGCCCATGAATGGTTCGGGGTTCGAACCAACGACCTGAAGGGCCTGAAGGTTCGCGCCATTCAGGCCGGCAAGAGCATGATCGAGCAGCACCTGGTGGACGACCCAGAAGGCGAACTGTCGATGTTGCGAGACATTGCGCAGGATCCGACAGCGACAGTCTTCGACGTGACGAAATCGTATCTGGCCTTCGATCACCCGGTAGTCGAGAAGATCGACGCCAAGATCGCCGACGTCTTCCAGCACATCGAAGACCTGGGCGGGGCCGACATGCCGTGCGTCGAATGGCTTGAATGGCTGAGCACAAAGGACATGCACGCCGACCTCGAGGCCGCGGCGAACGATCACCTTTGCGTGCTGCTCCTGACCGCCCACGCCGCCAAGGGCCTCGAGTGGGATTGCGTCATCATCGCCGATTTCGACGAGGGAATCTTCCCGGCAAAGCGGACGATCCGCGAGGGCCACATTGAAGAAGAGCGGCGCCTTGCCTATGTCGCGATGACCAGGGCCCGGGATCATTTGGTTATGTTCCACTCTGGCAAGCCGTCGCGGTTCATCGGTGAGGCGGGAATTACATCCACACAAACTGACATGGAGGTGGCTTTCTAATGAAGATGGCAAAGGCAACTCCAGAAGACATCAAGACCGTTCTCGACCTCGTTTCCATTCTTGAGGTGATCGAAAAATACGGACAGTTCCCGAGTGACGATGACGATCCGCCTCGATTCGATCGGTTCAACCAAGAACACATGGCGCGCGCGTTCTCGATGGTTATGGACATTATCGAGCGCAATCCAGGAGGGATGTTTCGGGTTGCTTTTGGATATCAAGCCATCATCGACAACAACGTGCTCGACCCAGGCGTCGACTTCCTGAAAATCAACCCGGCAATGCAAGAGGCGTTCGACAAGATGAAGACGCAGGAAGAGAAGGAAGAAAAGACCAATGGCAAGCCTGAATAAGTGCCTTTTGATTGGGAATCTGACGCGCGATCCGGAACTGAAATACACCCCGCGAGGAACCGCCGTCTGCAAGTTCGGCCTGGCTGTCGGCCGCAAGTTCAAGGGCCAGGACGGACAGATGCAGGAGCAGACCACGTTCTTCAACGTCGTGGTGTGGGGCAAGACGGGCGAATCGGTGGCGAAGTATCTGGCAAAGGGCCGCTCGGTGTTCATCGAGGGGCGCATCGAGATCCGCGACTACGAAGACAAGGAGGGGAATAAGCGCAAGGCAACCGAGATCGTCGCCGACCAGGTTCAGTTCTTGGGGAGCAAACCGGCGGGTGGAGAGAACCGCGGAAACGCCGAACCTTCACAGAGCGGGTTCGACGACATTCCTTTCTAGCCAAGATCCATAAATAATTTACAGGAGGCACATCAAACCATGAAACAGGAACCAATCAAGATCCGGCAAATGCTCGAAGAGATCGAGGCTTGCACTGACCTCGGTAACCCCGTCCCGCTCGAGCACGCGATGGCCGACGCGATCGACACCAGCGTCAAGGCGGCGCTGAAGGCTGGCAAGAAGGCCGCAATCAACATCCAGATCATCATCGAACCGGCCGGCGAAACCGTCACGCTCAGCGCCACTGTCGGCCGTAAAGATCCGAAGGTCAAGGCTATGGGCACCGTGTTGTGGGTCGACAATCGCGGCCGTCTGTTCAACGACGATCCGAAACAAGTGGTGTTCAACATGGACACTGACGCGCCGGCCGCCGTCGCGAACGGAGGTTGATCATGTTGCAGAAAGCCCTTGAGTTTCTTTCCCAGCCGAAGCGCGCAGACATCATCAAAACCATCGTCGGTGACATGCTCTGGAACGATCCGAAGCGCGTCTACGAGCCGATCGTGCATCCGCTATTTCGGCAGGTTTGCTGCGTCGAGTCCATCGCGGCGGCCGTGATCGAGGAAGGCGTCAGGCGCAACAACTCGGCCGGCGACCACATGACGGTCATCTTCGGGAAGAACGGCGCGCTGTTCCATTGCGACGACCATTTCAGGCGCGACGTCTGGAAATACGAGCGTCAGGACAGCCAGCAGTACGCGGCCCTCAAAGCTCTGCTTTCCGGAGCAAAGGGGCACATCCCGACACTGCGCGCGATCCAGGCGTTGCGGCCGTCGATCAAGGACGCTGACGCGCTGTTGCGCCAGATGCGCCGTGTGCAGGCGACCGGTAAAACGACGGTCACCAGCAACCCGTTGATGAGCGACGGCGGCGGCCAGGCCGGCGGGTCGATCGAGTGGACCATGGCGGCCGAGGGCGGGGCCACGACGAAAGCCGCGATTCCTGCCGAGTTCGTGGTCGAACTTCCGATCGTCCGCGGGAGCGAGAAGCGCTACACCGTAACCGTCGAAATCGAGGCCTTCCTGAAGGGGACGGAAGACAACAAGAAGGAACTCGCTTTTTCATTCTGCGCGCCAGACCTTCAGCACATCATCGAGCAGAGTATTGCCGACGAATTTGCTTGGTTCAAGGCCGCGACGATGACGAAGATGCCGCGCCTGTTGGTGCTCCTGGACTACTGACCATGAACAAGTGCAAATCGTGCGGTGCTGACATGCGCTGGGTTGTGACCTCTGCCGGACGACGGATGCCGATCGACCCGACGCCCGACGAAAAGGGCCTGCTCGTGGTCATCGACGGCGTGGCCATGTTCGCGAAAGACGCGGGCCCCGACGCCAATGGTGCGCCGCGGTTCACGTCTCACTTCGCGACATGCCCGAGCGCTGCCACCCACCGAAAGAAGTCCTGACAATGGCAAAGAAGCTGACGATCGAGGACGCCCCCGCGCTCGTGATCGACACCCGGGAGCCGCCCGACACGCGCTACCAGTTCGAGCACCCAACCGTGGTGACCAAACTGGACACCGGGGACTACTCGATCGTCGGCTTGGAGGGGTGCGTTGCCGTCGAACGCAAGGAGCTGGGCGACTTCATCGGCTGCGTCGGCAATTCGCGCGACCGGTTCTCCCGCGAGTTGGCCAGGTCGAACGGAATGCGGCGCCTGTGGGTCGTCATCGAAGCCACCCTTTCAGACATCGCCGTTGGCAACTACCGAAGCCAGATCAACACGTCCGCAGTGCTCGGCTCGATCGCCGCGTGGGAAAACCGATTCGACTCGGCCCGGTTCGTGTTCGCCGGCAGTCGGTCACTCGGTCAGCATTTCACATTCCGCCTGCTCACCCGGGCATGGCTCGACGACATTCAGGGGGTTTTGTGATGGTCGCTCAACCGGAGTTGGTACGGGCCGATCCCGTCATGCACGCACCGAGAGAGTTGTCGCTCGCCGACATCATCGCCATCGACAAGCGCGTCGACGCCTGTGTGCGCGAGGCGGTCGGCATCGGCATGAAGTTCCCGAACCACGGAAACGACGAGTTGTTTCTGACGATCTTCCGGACCAGGTTGCGCCAGGTCGTCGGGCCAGATGCTACCGACCGCCGGCTGCACAGCAAAGCGGCGCGCGTGACGGTCTTCGCTGCGATCACCGCCGGGCTCCACTGCTCGAGCGAGTGGGACCGGTTGCGCGAAGAAGGCCGGGCGTCAGGGAAGAAGCCCGGGTGGGCGTTCGTTCAGTTCAAGCTACGCTTTGGCGTGGCTCCACGATTCGCGCAGACCAGGCGCGAGCAGTCGCTGCAGAAGATGGGGGACTGACTATGGGTGGGTGGTTCAGGTGGTGGCGTGGTTCCGTAGCCGATCCGAAGATAGGCCTTGTCGCGGCGAGGTCCGGAGCATCGAGGGCCGAGACGATTGCTGTCTGGGCGTGGATACTCGAGTCTGCCAGCGAAAAAGATGAGAACGGAAAGTTTTCGACGCTCGACCTCGAAGTCGTCGGCGCATGTCTTGGCATCGACGAGGATCGCGTGTCGTCGATCGTCAACGAGATGGGGCGAAAGGGCCTGATTGTTGAATGTCGCGTCGCGAACTGGGTCAAGCGCCAGCCATCGCGCGAAGATGCTTCGGCGGAGCGTGTTCGCAAGCACCGGGAACGTAACGCATTGAAACGCAATGTAACGCAGCGTAACGCATTGAAACGCAACGTAACGCAGTGTAACGCCCCAGAATCAGAATCAGAATCAGAATCAGAAGTAGTAGTAGTAACGCCGCCCAAAAAACCAACCGTCGTGATCGGCGAAGATGTTGCGACGACGACCGCCATTGGATCTGGAACCGGGTCGAAGATATCCGGAAAGCTCGAACAGCAGGTCTTGAAAGCCATCGATCGAATCGGGGCCCTGTCGCCAGAAGAGCGCGACATCGTCGTCACCCTGATCGACAAGGGTTGCCTGCCGGCCGATTTCAAGGCCGCATACGAGCACACGATCAAGCGCGAAAAGCCAAACAAGCGGCTCAAGTATCTGGCCGACATCATCGTCGAGAAGCGCGACATGCGAATCAAAGGCAGCGACGACGAAGAGGACATGCGCAAATACTTCGCCGACCCAGACGCCGCCCTCGGCACACAACCGCGAGGTGACGCGCCATGATCGACACCGAACTCAAGCGCCTGCTCGAACAAAGCTCGACGAAGTTCTCGCCCTTTGATGCCCTCCCTGGCGTCAACCGCGCCGAACGCTTCGACCTGGAATGTAAGCTCGTCGGCTCGATCATCGCCGGCCGGTCGAGAGCGAACGCGCTGCTGCAATCTCTCGCGCCGATCGCCGCCGACGATTTCAGTCACGAAGGCCTTCGTTCGATCGTTTCCGGGATGTTCCTGCTCATGATCGACGGCGCCGACGTGAGCGACCCGGGCGCGCTGGTGTCGATCGTGAAGGACTGCCGCGACTCCGGATCGCGGGTTGCCTCTACGCTCGCCGACGCATTGAACAGCGCGATATCTCCGGCCAATTTCGAGTATTACCGGTCGTGCCTGGTGAACGTCGTCGTTGCCGAGAAGGAAGCGATCGAGAAGGCCAAGGCGACAAAGGCCATCAACGACACCGGCATCGACCCCGAAATCGTCGGACGCGAACTGAACACCGCCCTGTCGGCCATTCGTGACCATTACCTGCCAGAAGCCAATCGCAACACCGCCAGCACGATCGCCGCGTCCGAACTCGAAGCGCAGCTTGCCGAGGTCAGCGCACCGGCCGGGGCCATCAAGACGGGCATACCGTCGATCGACAGACTCACGTTTCGCCTGTTGCCGGGAGAGGTGATCGTGCTCGGCGCCCGCCCGTCGACCGGCAAGACCGCCCTGGCCCTGCAAATTGCCTTGAATCAAGTTTTCTTCGGCGGCCGGGTGTGCTTCTTTTCGCTCGAGATGTCGGCGAAGCAACTGGCATCTCGCCTGTTGTGCAACATTGCCCGAGCCGACACGCGAAAACTGACCAGGTGCCCGGAGGATCTGACGCCGGCCGAGCGGGCCCACCTGTCCAGGTTCATGCCGGCCCTGCGAGACGCGATGCAGTCGATCGACGTGTGCGAAGACGTTCGCGTGAATCTTTCCCTGATGCGCCGGTTTGCGGCCGAGTCTGTGTCTCGCGGCGCGACCGTGTTGATACTCGACTACCTGCAGCTCGTCGGTGCCGAGAAATCGCGCGGCAACAACAGCACCCGCGAGCGCGAGGTCGCCGACATCAGCCGCGAGTGGAAAGCCTTGTGCCGCGAATTGCGCGTGCCCGGGATCATCCTGAGCCAACTCAGCCGCGCCGGCGAGAAGAGCGACAAAGGAAACAGCCGCCCACCCATCCTGTCGGACCTGCGCGATAGCGGATGTATTGAGCAAGACGCTGACCTGGTGTGGTTGCTGCACGATCCAGAGGCCAACAAGCGTTTCTGGATGGGCGCCGGCGACCGCGACATTGTTTTCAACCAGGCCAAGGGCCGCGACGTCGGCATCGGCTCGACCAAGCTGCGGTTTTGGGCCAAGTGGCAGATGTTTGGCGACTGTTACGAGCAACGAGGGGCCGCTCCTCCTGATCAACAGCAAACGCCCCAAGCGCAAGAACAGCAACCTGAAGATGCGCACGACCAAGAGCGCGAGCAGACCAAAGAAATGTGGTGGCAGCAATGAACAGCAGAGCCTCAGCAATCCTAACGGCCATCAAACGATGGAAATCCCTTCGCCTGATCGGCGTCCGCGTCGGCGAACCGTTCACGGCGCTAGTCGCGGCCATCGCCTGGGAAACCGATCGGTCCTACGCCGGCCGGTATCTGGCGGCAATGGCGGCGCACGGGCTCGTGTCGAGGAGTGGGGATGGGACGTGGAGATTGGAGCGGAGGGCATGATGGAGAAGGCGGCGAAGCGCAACGCGGGCGGTGGGCTCGTGGCCACCCTGTTCCGTTCGGGTTTGTCATGACCGACTTGAACAGCGTTCGCTGCCCAACTACGGGCGCCCGATGGTGCGGCGGCAGGCGTTCTTCGAGTCGTGTTTGTCGGTGCTCGAGCCCGGCGGGTTCCTGGTCTGGTTGGACCAGGTCCGGCCAATGTGGCGCAAGGCCGAGATCGATTATGTGATCGGCATCGGGATCTTCAAGAGCAGCAACCACCGCGTGCGCGGGATGTGGACGTTTCGGAAGAAGGTGGCGGCATGAAAATACGCATCGTCAGCACCGGCACCAGTTGCCAGTTATGCGCAGAGTGCCACGAAGCATACGACGTGTTGCAGGAGGTAGAGCGCTGGGACCAGCTTGGGATCGTCGAATACCTTCATGGTTTTGCGAGAAAGCAATGGGAGGCAACGATTGATCGGGTAACTGTTCTGCTTGATTTGGTGTTCGAGCGGAAGAAGAAACGCGGACCAAAGAAGGGCCAAGGCGGGAGGCCAAAGAATGCAAAGTGAACAGAATTGGGATGGATACCGGATGCTGAAGTTTGGCGAAATCATTCTCGCAACAGACGAGCGCCTTGAAAGTGACCACCCGTGGCACGGCGGCAACGAGCGGTGGGTATCACCACAACCGGGCGAGGTCGGGACGCCTGCGCCAGATCCGCAATTTCCAGCGCATAGGATGCTCAGGCGCCAGGTTATCGGATGACCCGCCCCAACAAAGACCGATTGCGAGCCATGAATCACGATCTGCGCATGGAAGCGAACAAGATGCGGAAGAAGATCGCAACCATGGAGCATTATATCGCAGACGCGAAGATCGCCGTTGGGCTGATGCAGGAGGACCACAAGGCCGAGGTCGAGCGACTGATGGCCAGGTGCGCAGCGCTGAAGACCGCGCTCAACACGGCGCATGACCGGATCGCGGGGTTGGTGTCGTGATGAGTCGCGCATACCACGATGTCCAGCGGTGCGGCGTGTGTGGCGCGGTGTGCATACAATGCACTGCTGAAAAGTTGGCGGGTCCTGTTTGGGGCCGATTTTTGAGAGGGTCGCCGCAGGAGATCGGAAGAGCG
>ERZ869921.246-NODE-246-length-36813-cov-6.784537_pt1 | contig 36813 bp, 57 predicted proteins | sample MGYA00579310_ERZ869921 | MGnify/ENA primary metagenome ERZ869921 (study PRJEB32216, sample SAMN09231816) | wastewater metagenome | place: USA: Maryland | collected 2016-06-21 | study: EMG produced TPA metagenomics assembly of the PRJNA472060 data set (Reclaimed... | reverse complement strand
CGGTTCGGCGTCGGCGAACCGCTTGACGGTCTGCTTCACGTGGTTCCATCCGCTCGTCACTTGGCCTGCGGTGAGCGCGGCGAACGGGATCGGCTCGCCCGGCTTCAGCTTCAGGAACGACGCCAGGGAGTCGGCCAGCGTCTCCGGCGGGCAGTCGGTCGCCAGGCGGGTCAGGTGGCCGGCCGCGATGGCGAGGTAGCGGGAAAGGTCGGCCGGGGCCGGCGTCTCCACCGCCATCAGGCGGGAGTACAACTCGGCCAGCGTCTTCGGGTCGGCCTGCTTCTTCGGCTGCGGCTCCTTCGCCGTCGGGGCGGGTTCGGCCGAGGCCGGGGCGGGTGCGGGGGTCGCCGCCCGGCCGCCCGCCGTCTTCGCCTTCGGCAGCGCCCATGCGGGCAGCGCCGGGGCGGACGAGAAGCCCCGTTTCTGCGGGTCGTAGTCGGCCCACACCGCCGGCAAGCGGTACAGGTAGCGGCCGATACCGAACTTCACGGCGGCGCGCTTCAACGCATCCGAGAACGCGGCCTTCAGCCGGTCGCCGCCGTCGGGCTGCTCGCTGGGGCTGCCCACGTCGGTCTTGGTGATCCACTCGCCGCCGATCTTCAGCGACAGCCGGCAGACGACCGACCCGTCCGGGACGATCTCGTAGGCGTCCGCCCAGTTCTCCACACCCAACACGTCGTCCAGCCGGTCCATTACGTGCCGGGCGTCGATGTACGCCATCGCCAGTGCGCGGTTGCCCTTCACGCTCTGCGGCTTGAACTTCACCTCCCGCACCTCGAACGGCTCGGCGAGGCGGTCGGCGAGATCGACCGGGATCGTCGTGAGGTTGCTCACGTCAGGCTCCTTGCAGTTGCTTCTTCGGCATGGCCCCGGCCTTGATCGCCGCCGTGAGGCCGTCCCTGTGGCGGCACACCTCGTTCCGCGTGCGGCCGGCCTTGCAGGTGCAGGTGCTGCCGCGCGGGCCGATGCTGGTCGTGTACTGCTCGTCCTCGGCCCCATCCTCGGCGCTCAGCTTGCGGACGGAGAACGACCGCCAGCCGGGGCCGAACGAGGAGCGGACTTCCTCGACCCCGTAGGTCTGCTCGTCCACGTCGTAGCTCTTCTCCTTCACCTGCCCCAGGAACAGGAACCCGTCACAGCTCATGCCCGGCGACGGGATCCACAGCCACCACCGCTTGGCGAACGTCGCGGTCGCGTCCATCGACCCCCGGTAGCTCTTCAGTCGGGGCAGTACCGGTGCAGACATGGGTGCCTCCGTTGAGTTCGTGAACCGCGGCCTGCATCCGGGCCGCATGGTCGGCCAGTTCCCGCACCACCATCGCGCGGGCCTCGGCGACAGCGGCGGGCAGGTCTGTCGCGTACAGCGCGCGGAGGGCCAGCGAGTCGCCGTCGATGTGGCCGAGATACAGGCCGGAGGCGAAGTACCGCGGCGGGTGCCCGTCCAACCGCACCTCGGCCACGGTCAGGATCGCCCGCCCCTGGCAGTCGCGCACGGTCGCGCGGCCAGCCCTCACCTCGACCGCCTCGGTCAACTCTTCGGTCAGCATGCGTTGGCCCTCACAGGGTGGACCTCGATGCTGAGGTCCGGTCTCCGGCCCGGCCGGAACTGCTCCAGCAGCCCTCGCAGCCGCTGGCGGTTCACTTTCACCCATCGCTTCAGCCAGTACTCGGCCTTCTCGGTGAGCATCGCCTCGGCCTGATCCTCCGGCGCTCCCGGCCGTGGCGGCAGCAACACCACCCACCCCCGGCGCTCCAACTCGTCGATCTCGGCCGGCAGGATTTCCCACTCGACCCGCTCCGACTCCGACACCTCGACCCGCACGAACTGCCGGCCGTCCGGCGAGTACCGGCCCCGCGCGGCGGCACTCATAGCCAGACAGGTGAGCATCAGGCGGTCGGGCAGTTGGTCGATCACGGTCGTTCCCCTCAGAGTGCCAGCGCCGGGGTACGATCCCGGAAGCCCCGTCCGGCCGCCGCCTCTCCCGTCGGCCGCCGGATCGACTCGCTGGCGGTTGGACGGGATGCCAGAAGCATCCCGCCCGCCGGGGCCTAGCCTCCCCGACCCAACCCAGGCGGCCACGAGCCGCCGGGACTGACTCAGCGGACGTTACACGTGCCGCCGACGCACCGGCCGACGGCCTGCACCACACGCGAGGGTAGCGTCAGCACCCCGACCGCCGGCGTGAACCCCTCCGGCGGGATGGCCGGCACCGGCACCAGCGGCCGGGGGATCGTGTCGTACCGCGGGGCAAACACCGCGCGCACCGGGGCCGGCGAGACGCAGACCCGCCGGAACAGCGGCCGGCGGCCGAGGGCGTGGCTGTCGGTGGTGGCCAGCACCAGGGCGGCGGCGGTCAGGGCCAGCTTCTTCAGGAGCGTCATTCGCTTCTCCTTTGACCGGCGGAATGCCGGCAGTGGGGTGGGCAGGATTTGCACCTGCGCTCCGGCGGGTCATCACTCCGCCGGCTGCGGGCCACAGGCGATGATGCTGTCGCCCGCTCCCGCGCGTCGCCGGCCCCGAAGGACCGGCCGCTCTGCTGCTGAGCTACCACCCCGTGTCGCCGTCTCTCCGGCTGTCACGCTTCCCGCTTGCAATCGGGGTTACGGTCTTGCGTCCACCTGTGCCGTCTGCCCTCCACAGTGGCCCCACGACTCCCGGCATGCGCCAGTAGGTCACCCCGGTCGGCCATCGGGGTGCAGGGGGAGACGGTTAGCTGCCCGAGGATCGTTCTTTCACGATCTCTTCCAGGGCCAGCGTGATTCGTGCCCGCGTCAGCGGGTCGGACTTCAACGTGTTCACCTGCTTCTCGATCTCGCCGCCGAGCCGCTGGACCAGCGTCTTGGCCAACTGCGTTCGGGTCGCGGACTTGATCGACTCGACAAACGCCGGGTCGGTCGCGCACTCGGTCACGGCCTCTTCGAGCATCCGACGGAACTTGCCCGACTGGGCTTCGAGCACGGCGGCGAACACCTTCGTCAACGGGTTGTCGTAGCTCCGCTCCAAAACGGACTTCACGCCGTTCCGGATGCCGTCGGCGATGGCCTTTTCGAGTTCTTGCGGGATGTCCATAGTCTGCCCTTGTGTTGCCAGTTAAGTCAGTGCGGCGGGCGGCGGTCGAAACCGCCCGGCAGTCTCCCCCACAGAGCCTGCCTCCCATCCGACCCGCCGCCAGGAACGCCGGCGGGTCGAACTTCCGGGAACCGCAAAAGGGCCGCGAGTACACCGCCCGTCGCCGGGCCGCCCCTCGCTCTCGCCTGCCCCGTGACGGCCGACCCCCGCGTGTCCAGTCACGCGCCGGCCGGCTGAGTCGGTTGGGGTGGTACGGACACCCCGGGCACCGCACCCTCACCCGCACCTTCGGCTCGTCAGGCCGTTCCGGCGGTACGCGGCCCTGGTGCCGGGCCGTGGTCGTCGTCGTCGTCGTCGCCCTCGTCGTCCTCGGCCGACAGCCACCAGTCGAACCCGATCAGCAGCAGGGCCAGCGTCGTGATCGCCACCCCCGCCTCAACCGCCGTCCACAGGTCCGTGCTCATGGCCCCCTCCGGATGTCGGCGGCCATCGTGTCGGCCACCGCGTGCCCCTGGTCGATCATTCCCCGCACCCGCGCCGCCCAGACGCGATGGCACAGTCGCCAGCCGAGCAGCACCCCGACAGCCACGCCGGCCAGGAGGATCAGCAGCACCGAGCCGGTCAGGGCGTACAAGCGGGTCGGGTCCATAGGATCGCATCTCCGTGTGAAGAACACCCGCCCGGTGGGGGTCTCGCCCACACTTGCGGCCACGTCGTCCGTGACTGGCCCCGGCCGTCCATGGCCGGCCCCCGGCGTCGTCCGTGCCGGGAGGGGATCACAGCGTGATTCGGGCGGGGTGGATCAGCCGGCCGTCTGCTCCAGCACCTCGGCCGCCCGGTGGACGGCCTGGCTCAGCTCCACGTCGTGCGGACGCACGCCCCGGCCCTTCGTCACCGCGTCCAGCAGGTCGGCCAGCGCCTGCCGGGTGTCGGCCGCGCGGGACCAGAGCAGGGCATCCCCCCGCATGTTCGGGTTGGTGCTGGCCATCGTGGCGAGGACGGGGCCGTTGCCCGGCAGCCCCTCGAACGGGGCATCGGACGGACCGATCAGGTAGAGCTGCGGGCACGGGCCGCCGGATTCGATGATCGTGATCGGGCCGGTGGTGACGGCGAGCGGGGCGGGCGGCAGCAGGTCGTTGGCTTTCAGGTACTCACGGCCGGCTTCGGCGAGCGTGTAAACGTAATCGGGTTGGCCGGGCAGCGTATGAACCAGCCCCAGCTTGAGTAGCCGGCGACGGCAGACGGCCGCCAGGCTGAACTGCATCCCGGCCGGGCATTCGTGGACCGGGCGGGGGTGGGCGGCCAGCCACTTCAGCACCGCGATCTCGTCGGCGTCGAGCTGGGCCGGCGGCGTGACCGCAGCGGACTCCTCCCGCTCCGCCTGCCGGCACGCCAGGAACAGGGCGTCCTCCTGGATGTCCCGACAGGTCAGGCCCCAGGTGCGGCAGTTGGCGACGAGCCGGTCGAACGCCTCGACCTCGTCGGCCGGCAACTCGGCCACCCGTTGCAGATCGGCCTCCGACTTCAGCAGCGACGCCAGGGCGAGACCCCGCTGGGCGCTGCCGGCGGCGTGCCGGTAGTCCGGTCTTCTCACGGCATTCGGCATGGCGGGCAGGGCGCTCATCCGCAGTCCTCGGTTCGGGTGGTGGGTCCGATCTCAGGCGTCCAGGGTGCAGTCGCCGGCCGGCACCCGCTCCAGATCCGCCATGCGAAACAACAGCCGGCTCCGGTCGGCCGTCATCGCCAGCACCTCGACGTAGGGACCGACCGGGGCCGTCCGCTTGGCGCGGGGCTTCGGGCCGCCGCCGTGGTCCTGCTCGGCCCGCACTTCGCCCAGGTCGGCCGGCAACTCCTCGACCAGCCGGCGGAGGCGGAACTGCGTGCCGGCCGGGTAGGTCAGCCGCTTGTCGCCCGCGCTCGGGCTGTTCACTGTCAGGGTCACGATGTCGCCGGTGGTCATCGGGGTTCCTCCGTGAGGGATGGGCGGATCACTTCTTCATCTGCCGCTTTTCGAGCTTCTCCAGTCGCTCCAGGTCGCGGAGCGCCCGCTCCGCCTCCCGCTTCCGCTCCGCCTCGGTCGGCGGCGGAAGCGGGATGACCGGGTCCGGGTCGAACCCGGCTTCCTTCCACGCCCGCCGGACCTCCTCGCCGGGGATGAGCAGCAGGTTCGTCCCGCACGGCGTTCCGGCCTTCAAGCGGCCGGTCTTGATCCAGCGGTGGACCGAGTACCGGCTGACCCCGAACAGGGCCGCCACCCGGCCGACCGTGTGGGCCGTTCCGGGGCGAAAGTCCTCGATGGTGGGCGGCAGTTTCGACACGGCCGTTGCGTCTCCCTCGGTTGCGTGCGGCGAATCCTACCCGGCTCGGCCGAAAGACCCCCGCCATCACTTCCTCCAAATTTCTGGAGGAAGTGTGGAGGAAGTTGGAGGAAGTGGAGGAAGTCGAGCCACTTCCCTGCAAATCAAGGCGTTTTCGCGTGGAGGAAGTCTGGAGGAAGTGGAGGAAGTCACCTCCGCTTGTAGCCGTTCCGGGTCTGACTTTCGATCAAACCGGCCTTCCTCAACTCGGCCATCGCCCGCTGAAAGCTCCCGCCGCCGGCGTCCACGTCGTCACTGATCCGCGCGGCGACCTCCGGCCCCTTCAGCCACTCGTCGGGCGACTCTTCGAGCACCTGGAGGATCTCCTTCGCCAGGTCGGACAGCGGGGGGAGGGGCGGCGGGAAGACGGCGGGCGTGCCACGGGCGGCGGTGTCGTAGGTGAACGACATGCGGCCGGTGGACAGGTCCACGGTCAACTCCAGCAGCCTCCTCCCGCCGGCCGTCACGCCCCGGCGGACGATCTCCTCCACGGGGATCGGGTCGTCACCCGTCGGCGGGCAGGTCGCGGCGTCCGCGTGCTGTTCCGCCTTCGGTGCCATCGCCACGCCCTCGGTGTCTTCTTGCCGCCTCCGACCCGTTCTCCCGCAGCAGCCGGATCAGCATTGCTCGCCGGTCGGCGCGCCAGTGCCAGTTGGGTGTCGTCATGGCGCCCGCTCGCGCCGGGTGGCGCTAGGTGGGTAGCCGCCTGGTGGCGTCCGTGCCGGGTGGGGCGTCCTGCCGTGGTCGGGGTCAGTCGAGCGGGACGAGTTCCAGCGGAATGACCTCGATGCCGTACTCGCCGGGGTAATCGACCCCCAGCTCGTACACGTCCAGCGCCTCGCCGGCGATTGCCACCCGCCGACGGCGCTGGCGACTGGCCAGGCCGGCGACCGTACCCTCCAGGAGCCGCTCCGCCAGCGGTGCCGCCGCCTGATCGAGTTCCTTACCGGTCTTGATCTCGACCTCGGTGGCCGCTTCGACCGCCCGCTGTGCCTGCTCGTTGGCATGGCGGGCGTGCATCCACCGGCGGTGGAGGTCAGCCAGCGTCGGGGCGCGGGCGGGGATGGCTTCCCGCGTGTGCTTCGCGTCCTGAATCGGGTCGATGTCGTCTTGCGTCGGCATGGTCAGGCTCCTTGTGGTGTGGATGGTGGTGCTTCCCGTCGTCTCCCCTTTCCGGCTGCCTCCCTCGCGGCCCGGTGCGCCTCTCTCGCGGTCTCGGCCGTCCCGCTCGCCAGCACCCGCGACCCGACCCTCACCTCCCACTCGAAGAAGTGGGGCCGGCCGATCAGCCGCGGCGGCGGGTCGAGGACGTTGCGGACGGTTACGGTCTCGGTGGCGGGCACGGTCAGGCTCCGGCGGTGGCTTTGTCAATCACTTGGCGGATCAGGAACGCGCGGCCCTGGAGCCGAGCGACTTCCTCACGGATCACCTGCCGCTTGTCGGTCGCGGCCTGCCCACGGCCCCAGCCCGCGGGGTCGGCCAGCAGCTTCAGCAGCACTTCGACCCGGCTACCGAGCCAAAGGGCGGTATCGCGGAGTTCGTCCAGCATGGCTGGCGCGGCGGCGATCAGGCGAGCGTTTGCCTCGGCCTCCGGGTGGTTGTCGGTGGCGAAGGGCCGGCAGTCCGCCACGGTGCCGATGGCCCGGATGTCCTTCGGGTCGGCGCTCGACTCGACGAAGTACCGGCGATCGACGCGCCACGGTCCGGCGGTGTGCTTGGCTTGGCTCACAGTCAGTTCCCCGGGAAGATCAGGAACGTCCCACCGATCACCGGCGACGGGCGGACATGGACACCGCCGACAAGCCCGTCCGGGATGCGGTGCGGCGTGTGGACGCACCGGCTACCGATCCCCGTCAACGGCACCCGCCACTCGGTCAGGTCGTCGATCAGGTCCCACTCGGCTTGCGTCAGGTGCAGTAGGTGCAGGCGGTCGGCCCGCCGGCGGTCATCGTCGCCGTCCGGGTCCCACGGCACCACCGTCTCCAGCGGCGTCGGGCTGTCGTCTTCCGGGTCGCCGTAGTAGCTCGCCGACAGGCGTTCGCGGAAGGCGTCGAACTCGTCCTCAGTCCAGGCGGCGGCGTCGTCCTCTGGTGCGAGGAGCATGGTTGGCCTCGGGTTGTTGGGGGTGCGGGAGTGGTTGGTCAGCCGAGTTGCTTCACGGCCCAGCGGCGGGCACCGGCCACCGACTTGAATTCCCGGCGGGCGTAGCAGTGGGCCAGCGAGTAATGTGCGCTCCCGCTGTGCGCCAGAGCGACCACCGACCCGGCGTTCACCTGAATCGACACATGCCGGGTACCTTTGCTGAGGACGATAAGCCGGGTGTCGATTTGGGTCTCGGTCATGGCCTGTTTCTCCCCGGCGTGAACCGCCGGTTGCTTTCCGGCGTCCGTCGTGTATGCTGGAATTATGACCGAGTGGTCACTTAGTGTCAAGTGGTCACTGTGTTTTTTCTGGAAGCTCACCGTGGCCAAGCGTGACGCCGTACCCGGACTTGGCGCGAAGCTGAAGGCTGCCCGAGAGAAGGCCGGGCTGACTCAAACCGCTGCCGATGAAGCGTCTGGTGTGGCCCAGACCAACATCGCTCGCTACGAGGGTGACAGTAAGACTCCCTCTCTGGCCACCCTTTACAAGCTCGCCGCCGCTTACGGCATCGACATCTGCGATCTGCTGCCGAAGCCCACGGAAATCGCACCGGGGTCAAACGGCGAGCCAGTGGAAGTATCGGCTCCTGCGAAGAAGAAGTTGAAGAAGAAGTAACACTTCCGCATCCTAACGGCCGGCCGCGCGAGGTTCGGGGTGTGCGCGGGTGGGTTTTACGGTGGGTAATTGAGGGGGTATTCCGGGGTGGTCCGGAAACAGAGACGCCTCCGGGGGTTTCCCGGAGGCGTTTGCGTTGGCGGCCATGCCCTCTCACCTCTTGGCGACGGTGTAGCTCCTCGCGCCGTCCCACTCCTTCGTCTCGGCCAGGTGCCCGGCCCGGCGGAGGTCGCCGACGTACCGCCAGCCGTCTTCCCCGTCGGCCCGCCGGACGGCGCACACCTCGCCGACCGAGTTCGTCAGGACGTGCAGCTCGACGACCACCCTGTCCCGCTGCGACAGCACCAGGAACACGTAGTCCATGCTCAGCCCCCCGGCCGGTCCGGGGCGTTCAGCATGTAGCACCCCCGCTGGCCGCCCTTGTCCAGCGAGGCGACGATCATCGTCCCCCAGGCCGGGTGATCGCCGCGGCCGAACAGGTCCCGCAGCTTCTGCTGGTCGCTGTCGGCGTCCGCCAGGAGGGCGTCCTGGTGGATCGACCCGTCCCCGTCGCCGTCCTTCCACGCCTGCCACAGCTGCGCCACCACCCGCGCCTGCATCGGCGTGAAGTAGTACACCTCGCCGAACCAGTTGACGCTCCGGAACCCCGGCGAGTGCGTGGCCTTCTCCTTCTCGCCCAGCTCCCGCTCCAGCTCCGGCCGGGGGGCCGTCCGCGGCACGCCCACCGCCAGCGGCACCCGGTACGTCACCTCGACCTCGTCGCCGTCAATCCTGGCCTTCCCCTTCACGGTCCACCCCCGTGCGTTGCGTGGGGCCGCGCCGTGGCCGGCAACGGACCACTAGTACACATGTAAACAAATTGCCACACACGAAGGGTAAGGCGGTCGTGCCGGGAAGTCAATCGGCGGAATGTGTAATTACGTCAATTTGTTAATGCGTACACTTAACGCCGGCGAAGCCGACGGCTGCGACGCGGCGAGGGTCGTCAGAGACGATGCTCTGCGAGGACCATCCGGCTTCACCCCCACGCCAGCGCCACCTTTGCGGCCGTCGTCAGGTCGGTGCCGGCGTAGTCCTCGGTGGCCCCGCCCACTTGGTGCCCGCCGAACACCCGGGCGGCATCCCGGCCGAACTTCTGCTGCACGAGTTTGAACACCTGGTGCCGCAGTTGGTACGGCGTCCAGTAGGTCAGCCCGTGGGCCTCGCACGCTTCGGCCACCGCGTTTTGAAGGGTGTTCCGGAAGTACGTCTCGCCGGGCTTCCGCCGGCCGGCCGCGCCCTTCAGCTTCTTGTGGCTGCCGGGGCCGCCGGGTTTCCGCCGCGCGGCCATCTTCGCCGCCCACTGCGCGCGACCGTCGGCCGGCCGGAACACGGCCGCCTCGGGCGGCTGGCCGGCGAGCAGCGGGCGGAGGATGTCGCGGGCCTTCGGGCCGAAGAAGATGACGCGGTCGTACTCGGTGCCGTCGGTCTTGTGGCAGGTCCGCGACACGGCCCACACGTCGAGCTCGTCCAGGTCGAGGACGATGCCGCTGACCGCGTGCAGCGTCCCGCCGGTTTTCACCTCGCCGCAGGTGGTGCGGAGCAGCTCGGATGGCCGCGCGCAGGTCAGCCACATGAGCCGCACGCACGCGGCGAGCGGGGCCGTCAGGTGCGGGAGGACGGGTTCGACCGTCGCCCACAGCACGCCCCGCCGCTTGGTCGCCTCCTTCACCTGCCCCCTCGCGGGTGGCGGCACCAGCTCGAGCTCGCGGAACTGGTCGTACTCTACCCGCCGGCCGACCAGCCCCCAGGCGAAGCACTCCCGCACGCACCGCACTGCCTTCACCACCGTGTCGCGGGCCAGCTTCGCCTCGCACAGCTGCCGCTGGAACGCCCGCAGTTGTTCGCCCCGGAAGTCGGTCGCCACCGTGTGGCGGTTCGGTCCCGGCTCGGCCGCCGTGCCGAACAGGAAGCGGGCGGCACGGCCGGCCGACCCCCGGAACCGCGCGGCCCCCTCCGGGCTCTGCCGCCAGTCCAGCCACAGGGCGGCCAGCGTCTCCCCCCGCGGCCGGACGGGTTCGGCGACCGGGTCCGCCTTCCATAGTGCCACCAGGTCGGCCAGCCGCGCCGTCGCGGCGATCGACGGCTCGTCTCTGGCCCGATCCCACGGGCCGAGGTAGACCTCTTTCCCCCGCCACCGCACGACCGCCGAATACCGCTTCCTGTACGGCACCAACTCATGGGGCCGTTTCGCCTTCCTGCCCATGGCACACCTCGTTTTCGCGTGCTAGCACGCATAATTGCGGGTGTTTCTGCGGGCGTCGATGTCGGTTGTGGAAACGACAAAACCCCTGGATATTCCAGGGGTTTCGCTTAGTGGGCGTTGCAGGGTTTGAACCTGCGACTTCGTCCGTGTGAAGCGGCTAGAGGCCGGCACCGGACGCCCGCGAAACGCTACCTTTTCTAGCGAATTTCCGTGATCGTCAACAGCCCTTGTCCGGCGCGAGTCGAGTTGCATATTTCAAGGGTTTCCGCGTGTCGGAGTTCGGTTTCGCGTGCCATTTCGCGTGCGCTGCCGGGAGTGGAGCGCAGACGGCTGGCGGGCGGCGCGGTAGGCTGGCGGTGTCCCCCCACCCCGTCGGAGCGATGCCGATGCGACTCTTCCTCGCCGCCTATCTGATCGCGGTGTCGTCCGTGGTCGTGGCCCAAGATCAGTCCAAACCGCTGGCGAGTGGCGACCCGGCTACGAAAGCAGATCTCGATAAACGCCTCGCAGATGCCAGGACGGCGTTACTCCGGGCAGAAATGGCGGTGCGATCTGCCAAGATCGAACTGTACCGGCTTGGGGGAATACCAAACGGGTTGGTGAAGAGACTCACACCGAAAGGCTTCACCATCTACACGGTTCCAAATCCAAACCCGAAAGGCAAGCCGCTGCAAAAAGCTGAGCCACAATTCGGCGAAGAAGATTTCGGCAATGTTCACGGAGAAGGCGAAGTAACACAGATCATCAAGGGGGTCGGGGCGCGAGTGACAGTCCGTCTGCCGGGTTCGCAAGATGCCGCCCGACAAGATCAGTACACCTCTTGCGATCTCATTCTTTCTGGAGAAGCTGTAGACCGAATGGTGCTGGGGGACAAGGTGAAGTTCGATGGGGTGTACGAGGTGATTTCCCTTTCGGCGGTCGAAGGCTTTAAGAATAAACTACCCGTCGTCAACCTTGTCGAACGGTACAAGTTACCCCGCTGATCATGTGAGGTTCACCACCGTGGACACCCCGTTCACGGTCACAGTCAGGTCTTTCGTCCCCGAGTTGTAGCTCAGGCTCACCGTCGTGGTGGCCGGCGGCCCGCCGGTGATGTCGGCGTAGTCGCCGCTGGTGGCCACGGCGGCGAGGCCGGACACGTCGCTGGCGCTCAGGGTGCCTGTCTTGTGCCCGACGACGACCCCGCCGACGACGTAGGGTGTTTCCAGTACCGTAAAGTCGCGGTCGATGCCCTGGTACACGCGGACGCCGGTTCCGCCCGCGTGCAAGCTCTCCCAGCGGGACACGCCTAGCGCATGATTGCCGGTGCCCGAGGCGGGGGCAATGGCGGTCCCGCTATCTACCCCACCGACGACGACCAGTTTTTTCGCCGGGTAGCTGTAACTCGTCGTGTTGCCGAGGTAGACGGTGCGGGCCTCCACGCCGTACAGCGAGTACCCCACATAAACGGTCGATTCCAGCCCGACCATCCCGGTGCCAGTGTTCAGAGTGTGTTCTTCGCCGACCTGCTCAATGTTGATCCCTTCGGGCGTTGTTTGGCCGACCCCAACATCGACCAGATAGGTGGTGTGGGACGCCAGCGCCGAGTATAGCTCCGTCGGGTTCCAGTCCAGCGTTGCGCCGAACGTGCCCCACGGAAGCGCAATGTCATCGTCACTGGCCTCGGTGAACCACCCCGGAGCCAGACTGTCCGTGCCGAGCACGCTCGTCTTCTTCCCGCCGACCGTCTGTATCACGGTCGTCACCGCCCCCATCTGCGAGGCAGTCGCGGCCAGCGCCGTGACCGTGGACACGCCCGCCGACTGCGTGACCTTCACGCCCGTCGTCTTGTTGAACCGTAGGTCGGTCGTCGTCGCATCGATCTCCGTGCCGTCGGTGTTCTGGCTGTTCAGCGCCGCCGCCGCCGCCGCCACCACCTCGAACACCCCCTTGCCGTCCGTGTGAATCCCGACGAACACCCCCAGATATTCGCCGCTGTTGACCAGATCCGCCCCGCCCGGCGCGGGGAACGCCCAGCAGTCGGCCACGCCCGGCTGGTCGGCGAAGTTGTTCGGCGTGCCGCCGGCGTACCCGGTCCAGTAGCGGACGGCGGCGGGCCACAGACCCGCGAGCGTGCCGTCCTCGCTGCCGATCACCTGCACGGGGAAGACATGCCGGTCGCCCCGCTGGTCGCGCGGGGCCGGCGGGCGGGTGACGTTGTAGTTGTTGTGGTCGTGGTCCTCGGCCTGCCGGGTGGCGGCCAGAACCCGGTCGAGGGCGCGGCGGGTGATCCCGGCCGGCGTGCGGTGCGGGTCGGGCATTACCAGTTCTCCAGCAGGGCGGCCAGGTCGAACCAGTCCTTGTACTCGTAGCGGTCGAACGCCAGCAGCACGGGCGTCACGCCGCAGAAGATGACCACCGTGGCCGGCGCGGAGTCGGTCGCCGCGTCCGCGCTCGCCCGGACCTTGTACTGGAAGCTAGCGTACCCGTTGAACCCGCCCGTGCGGGTGAACGTGAACGACCCGTTGGTGCTCACCGCTCCGCCGCTCAGCGACCCGCCCGTCACGCTCCCCACCAGGTGCGCGGTCAGGTCGGCCGTGTCGCCCGTGGTGCTGTAGCAGTCCTCCAGCAGCCCCGTCGCGGCCACCGTCAGCGTGCCCGACGCCGGGTACTGGTACACCTTGTTCGTGGCCGCGCAGATGTCCGGGGTGTCCGACGGCGCGGCCGGCTTCGGCCAGGCGTTCGCGCTCGGCACGCTCAGCAGCCCGCCCGCCCCGTTGAGCAACTGCGGTTCCGTCGGGCGGCTCGACGCGGTGAAATAGATGGGCTGTTTGATGCCCGACGCGAGGTAGTTGAACCCGGCATCGGCCACCACCCAACGGTGCTTGACCGGCACGTCGGCCGGGTCCCCGGTCATGGCGTCGTACTGGCGGAACGTCCGGCGGTCGATCACCAGTTCCGCCGTCACCCGCCAGTAGAACTTGGCGGCGGCCACCGTCGCGGCGGCACTCCGCACCATTCGCTGCTCCGTGATCCGCTTCAGCCGGACCACGCCGGGCGGCAGGACGATCGGGTCGCCGTTCTCGTCCACCTGGTTGCCGAGCGTGAACGGGGCCAGGTTGAGCGTGTTGCGGTAGCCCGCCTTCATCTCCGTGTTCCAGGCGTCGTACGGCAGGTTCCGTGTGATGACGATGCTGTCCACCGCGTCATCCACCGGCATGCCGCCGTCGAACACGTCGAACGCGCTGTTCGTCACCGGCCGGCCGTAGATGTCGGCGGTGCGGTAGTCCACGAACTCCGTCTCGTGCGAGGACACCTCGGGCAGCTCGGCGGTCGGGTCTGACTTCCCTTCGTAGTGGACGGTGACGGTCCAGAGCCAGGGGTTGTCGGCCTCCTGCCGGGCCTCGACCAGCACGACGACCACGGTGTCGGACACGACCGCGCCGTCCGCCTCGTAGCTCTGGGTGATCGTGTAGGTGCCGGCCTCCTTCACGAACCGGCGGAGCGGGTCGCCCGGCTGGGGCAGCTTCGGCGAGGCGAGGATTTCGGCGTGCGTGCGGTTCCGCTTGTCGGACCGCACGGACCAGACCGTTTTCCCCCGCCCTTCGCCCTGCACGGACGCCTGCCCCTCGGCCGCGCTGGTCAGGTGCGCCCACTCCAGCGAGTCACCGACGGTGATGCTGACCGTCACCGGGGCCGAGTCGCCGTCGGCGTTGCGCGCCTTGTAACTGAACGAGGCGGTGCCGACGTAGTTGGTCGTCGGGGTGAAGGTGAACGACCCGTCGGAGGCGAGCGACACGGTGCCGTTCGTGGCGCTGGCGGCGACGTACACGGCGGTGACCGTGCCCGTGCCGGTGTCGTTGGCGAGGACGCCGGGGGCGGCCACGGTCAGCGGCGTGTTCATCGCCGTCGAATAGCTGTCGCCGGCGGCGGTCGGGGCGGCCATCGGGTCACTCCGGGGTGTTCAGGACGGGCGGCTTCGCCCCCGTGTTCGTGGCGATCTGCTTGGCCGTCGCGTCCTGGCTCTCCAGCAGCGAGCGGATGCGCTCCAGCAGGGTCGGCACGTCGGTCGGCCCGGCCCCGCCGGACGCCGCCCGCGCGACCACCGAGGCGAGTTGTTGCGACCCGGCCTCGATCCCCGCCGCCAGTTGCCCGCCGCCGAACCCGGCCCCGTTGACCAGGTCGCCCAGCGCCCGCCCGTACACGTCGGGGTCGATCCGGCCGGCGTTGCGGATGGCGTTCAGGTCGGCCAACTCCTCGGCCAGTTTCTTCGCCGGGTCCATGAACCGCTCGGTCAACTTGCCGGCGAGCTCGGCCAGCCGGGGGTCGAGCAGCGGCTTGATCGGGTTGAACCCGCCGTCCTTGCTCCGGGTGACAAGGGCCGGGTCGCCGCGAGCGACGATCTTGGCCGACTCGGCGGCGGCGGCGGCCATCAACTGGCGCTGGGCGGCCGCTCGGGCCTCGGCCCCGGCGGCCGCGTCCAGGTCGCGCTGGCGGTTCACCGCGTCGTCCCCGCGGGTGCCAGCCAGCCGCCTCCAGTGGGCGGCGAACCCGGCCTCCGACTCGGCCGCCCGCTTCGCGTCGAGGTAAATGGTCTGCCGGTCGAACAGCCGGTAGGCGTCCAGTTGAGTCAACCCGTACTCGCCCCGCAACTGCCCGGACCGCGTCTCCTGCCACGCCATGTTCGCGCGGGCCTGTTTGGCCGCCGCCGCCGAGTCCCCGTCCAGGAGCGCCCGCGTCCGCTGGCCGAGTTCGTACACCCACCCGACCGCGTCGGCGAGCCCGCCGGCGATCCCCTTGACCGCTCGGGCCGCCAACTCGAACGCCGGGGCCAGTTTCTTGGCCGTGTCCACCAGGTCGGCCGCCCCGTTGGCCCCCGCCTTCAGGTCCAGCCCGGCGATCAGCCCCTTCCCCACCTCCCGCTTGGCCTCGTCCCAGGCGTCCGACAGCTTGTCCAGCCGGCCCGCGTAGGTGTCCGCGTACCGCGCCGTCATGCCGGCGAACCGCCCGCCCTCACTTGTCGCCGCCTTGATCGCCAGTTGCAGGTCGTAGAACCCGACCTTGCCCGCTTCGATCAGCTTCTTCACCTCCGACTGGTCCACCTTCAGCGCCTTCGCCAGGTCCTTGAAGGTGAGCGTGCCGGTGTTGGCGATCTGATTCCACTCGTCCCCCTGCAACCGCCCGGTGGCCATCACTTGCCCGTAGGCGGTCACCCACGACTTGAGCACCTGCGGGTCGCCCATGCTCACCTCGGTGAGCGCCTTCAGTGTCGGTACCACGTCCTGCCGGGCCACGTCCTTGCTCACCAGCGAGACGGCGTGCCGCTGGGCGTCGGCCAGGGACACCGGCGAGGCGGCGGCGAAGTCTTTCAGGTCGCCCATCAGGGCCGCCGCCTCCTTCGCCGACCCGAGCAGCACGTCGAACTTCATCGCCGACACTTCGGCCGCCTTCGCCAACTCGACGGCCGACGCCGCCGCCTCCCGGATGCCGCCGGCCAGCAGGTTGCCGCCGGCCACGGCCGACACGTCGCGGGCGAAGGAGGTGGCGGCGCGGGTGGCGTGGGCCATCTGCCGGGCCGCACCGCCGGCGAACGCGGCGGTCATGGCCGAGGCGCGGGCCAGGCCCGTCTGGAGGGCGGCCGTGTTGGCGGAGATGTAGACGGCCAGGTCGCCGATCTTGGTGGACATGACACGGCCCCTCAGTCGTCAAGGATCGGCCGGGACAGGTCCGGGCCGGCGGACTCGGCCCCCGACAGGATGCCCCCGTCGTCCGGCGGCGGCGTCGCCGGCTTGCCCGGCCGGTATCGCACCTGCTCGAACGTGACCCCCTCGCCGGCGCGGAACGGGGCGGCGTTGGCGACGGTCGCCGTCAGGATGGCGAACAGGTCGGCCAACGGCTCGAACCCGAACGGCTCGTCCGCCGCGAACGCCCGCCACTCGAGCAGCTGCGCGGCCGTCATCTCGCCCAGCAGCCCGTCCACGTCGGCCCGCCCCAGGTGCAGGGCTAGGCGGTGGGCGAACCGCCGGCCGGGGCCGAGTCTTTTGGGCCGGTCAGCCCGTTCGCCTCGTTGAACGCGCGGGTGAGGGGCATCACCAGGGACGCCGGCAGCCGCTCCAGCCGGGCCGCGTCGGCGTCCGAGAAGACGCGCGTGCCGTACTGGTCCACGATCAGGTGAGACAGCTCCACCCCCTGCCGGCCGGTGCCGACCACGTCGAGGTAGGCGACCATCTCCTTCGCCGTCATCCGGGGGACGTGCAGGGTGCCGTGGGCGGTCGGCACCGGGACCGGCGGCAGCGGGGTGTCGGCCAGAGACAGGATCGAGTCGCGGGTCAGCATGGGGCCTCTCAGTTGATCATGGCGACGGCGTTCACCGGCCACGCCTGGGCGCTGTCGCCGTGGGACAGGTACACGTCGGCCACGTCCGCCCCGAACGGGGTGGTCGCGCCGTTGGTCGATTCCCAGACGTAGGCGTCGGTCGGCCCGTCGGTCGAAATGGCGGCGACCAGGGTCGTGTCGGACTCGCGGAAGACGGCCGTCGCCGGCCCGCCGCACCCGACAAACAGCCCGATCACGTCGGCGGCGGTGACGGCGAACGTCTCCAGTTGCGGCACCATCGCCGTAATCGCGCTCTCGTCGGCGGGCAGGTTGTCCCCGGCCCCGCCGTCGATCGGCACGCTGTTCGTGGCCACGGTGCCGGCCGTCATCCCGTACCGCCGCCCCTGCGTCCCGTCCGTGTTCGTCCAGTACACGTCGAGGCGGTTGCCGGTCGAGATGCCGTGCCCGGTGTCCATCGTGAGGACGCCGGTGTCGTTGTCCGTGCGGGTGGTCAGCGCGCCCGTCTTGGCCGCCGCCAGGGTCGGGTTCTTCACGACCGCCCCGTCCGTGGACACCGTGACGGTGCGGCGGAAGGACAGGCCGAGGGTGCTCACTTCGGTCGAAACGCTGGCTTGCATCGGGGCGGCTCCGGGCGGTGGTCAGTGGTCAGCCGAGGAGGATCCGGCGCGGCGCGAACCCGTTCAGGTGGGCGGCCTTCGTCAACACATCGTCCCACTCGTCCGGGCCGAGGGCGTCGAGCCGGGCCAGCTCGTCCGGCGGCAGCGTCAGCGGCGTGCCGTCCGGCGTACACAGGGTGCCGGCGACGAACGCCCGCCGGCGGTCGGCCGGCGACGGGTGCCGCAGCGCGGCCGCCAGCAGCCCCTTCCGCGCCTCGCCGGTGGGCAGGCGACGCAAGAACAGGTGCAAGCCCTGTCCGCCGACCTCCGTCGGCAGGTAGAGGGCTTGCGCGACCAGCGGGGCGGCGGCGGGCATCGGTTACACCGGGGCCGAGTACGGGCCGGGGTTGGCGTTGTCGCCGGCGGCGGCCACGCGGGTCGGCTTGCCCTCGGCCACGGTCGCCGTCACGGTCAGCGTCTGGTTGCCGTCGGCGTCCACCGACCGGGCCGGCGGGTCGAAAATGACGTTCGCGTACTCGAAGTTGAGGAAGCGGTCGGCCAGGTAGAGCAGCCGCCGGCCGTACCGCGGCGGGTCGGACACCGCCGCCCCGCCCTGCGTCGGCTGTGTGCCCGGCACCGGGGCGAGCGAGTCGAGCAGCCGCTCCAGGAACGGGTTGTAGTTGAACACCAGCTCGTAGGTGCCGCCCTCGCCGAAGCCGGGCAGCTTCTCGTCGTACCCGCTGGGCGACTCCAGGTGCTTGACGGACAGCTTGGCCACCTGCTGGCCGGTGCGGTTGACGGACTTCAGTTCGCCGAGGTAGGTGGCGGCGGCCAGACTCGTCGGCGTGGTGCCGAACGAGGTGGCGTCGCCGTACCCGACGCGCGTCTTGTACCCGTAGAAGGTGCTGGTGCGGCCCATGTCAGGTGATCTCCTCGTAGTCGATCAGGTAATCCGCGCTGAACCGATACCACCCCTCTTCCGTGCCGTTCTGCGGCGGCGCGTCGTCGGCGAACCGGCTGCCGTCCACGAGCCGGGCGAACTGGATGACCACCGGCGTGCCGGTGTGGTCCGGGTCCGTCCAGGTGCCGGCGAAGTAGTCCAGCCCCCGCGCGGCCGGGTCCGTCTCCGTCCCGGTGCCGCAGATCGTCTGCGCGATGTCCGCCGCGACCGCGTGGTCCCGGCCCCACACGTCGATCTGCACCCGCACCGTCGTCTGCCCCGTCCGCCGCTCCATGTTGCCCGTGCGGACGGCCGACACCTGCGTGTAGACGACGAACGGCCCGCTTGTGCCCGGCTGCTCGAAGCTCGGCCGCACCCGCCCGCCGAGACGGGCGTCTCGGGCGCTCAGCCACGCCACCAGTGCTCGGGCCAGCCGCGGGTCCATCTCACCTCCCGGCCGTGCTCAAGGCGTCCCGCAGCGCCTGCAGGATCACCCCCTCGCACCGCGCCTTGTTCGTCTCCCACGCCGGCCGGAGGAACGGCCGCGGGGCCACCCCCTTCGTCCGCACGCCGTACACCTGCTCGCCGTCACTCATCACCCGCCGCTTTTTGGGCAGGCCCGGCTTCGTCCCGTACTCGACCAGGTGGGCGTAGTGCACCGGGTTGACCGTGATCTCACGGCCCTTGTACTTGACCACCTTGCGGAACCGGGGGCCGCCCGGTGCCCGCTTCCGCTTGCCCTGCTCGAACTCCCGATGCCGCTTGGCCCGCTCCTTCTCGCTGAGGTCCTTGCGGGGCCCGATGACGCCGACGTACCCGCCGCCGTTCCGCATCGCCACGACCTTCCGGCCGAGGGCTTTGCGGAGCAGGCCGGTACGCTGCGGCACAAGCGATTTCGCTGTCGCCAGCACCAGCTTCGTCGCCTCGTTCACGCCCTTCCGGCTGGCGGCCCGGACCACCTTCCCGACCGCGCCGAACTGCTTCAGCACCTCCGCCAGCCCGGTCAGTTGCGACTTGATGGGGACGGGCATGTCAGGCGTCCTCCGTCGTCGGGGCCTGCTCCTGGCACAGCGCGACCTGCCAGTCGTCGCCGGTGTCGGCCGGCAAGACGACCACCACGTTCAACACCAACTGGTCGCCGTTGCGGTCGGTCCACTTGCCCCGCCAGTCGTGCCGGACGGCCTTCGTCCTGGCCCGGAACGTCACCCGGTGGCTGTGCTGCGGCAGCGGCTGGTCGGCGTACATCCGCTCGCCCCCGGCGACGGCCTCTACGTGCACCCGCTGCGTGCCCGCGTCCGCCCACGCCACCAGCCGCTGGCCGGTGTCCCCGTCCGTTCGCACCGGCGACTCCCACGCGATCTTGTCGCGGAGCTTCCCGGCGGTGGCGTTCGGCGATTTCACCGGTAGAAGTCCTGGCGCAGGTACTCGATGAACCGGACGGCCGCCGGCGGGACGCCCAGCTCGCCCGTCGGGTCTTTCCCGTCGCCCTTGTTCGCGTAGGCGTGGGCGACGATGCGCCGGACCGGGTCCTTGGCCTCTTCCGGCACGGCCGCCGCGTTCGCGTACCCGACCGTGCACGTCACCCACGCGGCCCGCATCAGCCCCGCCCGCGTCGTCGGCCACGGCTCCCCGTAGGCCGGGGCGATCAGCGGCGGGCGGTGGGCGAGCCACGTCTGGTAGTCGCCGCTGTCCCACGTCTGCGTGGCCCCGTCCGCGTCGGCGTACTGCACCGAGGAGACGGCCCGGATCGGCCACACCGGCAGTTCGACCCGGTCACCGCACAGTTCCGAGAACGAGATCTCCACCGTCTGCGGCATCAGGTAGAGGCCGGCCATCCGCTCCACGATGCCGGTGGCCGCCTTCAGCAGTGCGGCCAGATCGGCGTCGTCCTCGTCGTGCTGCACCTTCAGGTAGTCCTTGATCTCCGCCAGCGACACGGGGGTCGCGGACGGCGGCACGGTGACGGCGGTGGCATGCGGGAGCAGCACGGGTTACTTGCCTTTCTTCGACTTCGGGGCCTGAGCGGGCTTCGGCGGCGGCGGCGGCACTTCGGCCGGCGGTTCCGGCACTTCGGCCGGCGGCTCCGGCGCGGTCTCGGCGATTGGCGCGGGGCGGGCGATGCCCCGGCGGACCAGCACGTCGGCCACCCCGCCGGCGAGGTCGAGGATCTGCCCGGCCGGGTGGCTCTGGTAGTCGGTGACGAACTCGATCCGCATGACGCACCCCCCGGGACAGTCGGAAGCCCTGGACTCGAACCAGCCCCCCGGCTTTATGAGAGCCGGGCGAGCGCCTGCCCGCCTCCGATCCGAATCACGGCACCCGCATCAGTTGGGCGACGCCCTTCTGCGCGGCCGTCGTCGGCTCATTCTCGCCGTTGTGCAGCAAGGCGAAGGCGCACGCGAAGGTGCCGGCCGACCCGTCCCCGCCGGTGAGCACGAGATCCAGGTAGCGCTTGCGGCCGCGCAGGTCGATTTCGAACTTGTAGAACTTGTTGTCGTCGGTCGCCGCCGGCAGGATGGACGCGCTGCCGGTGTCGTTGGCGTCGGTGCCGAACCGGGTGCCGGTGACGTCGGCCGCCCCGGACATGCCCGAGTCGTCCGACTCCTGCACCTTCAGCGCGGCGACGGCGATGTCGAGCGCGCCGAGGAACACGAAGATCTCGAGGAACCGGAAGCCGAGGGTGTCGATGGTCGTGGTGCCGAACGCCGCGTTGTCCACGATGGCGGCGGGCGGCGTGACGGCGACGATCTTGTAGTTCGTGGGCTTCATGGGCCGCTCGCGGGGTCGGGTGGGTGGGGTCGGGGCGGTCTACCAAAGCCGGTGACAGCCGTGTGTCACCGGCGGGCGGTCAGCCGAGCTTGAGGGCCACCATCGGGCCGGGGTTGCTGGTGTCGCGGGGGTCCACGACGGTGTGGTTGTTGATGTCGAACCGCTCCGTGCAGAGCATCGACCGCAACTGCTGCGAGAAGTCGTTGCCGTCCAGCCCGGTCTCGAACGTCCGCCCGCGGCGGTCGCCGAACTTGCTCGACATCGACATGTCGCCGAACAGGATGCCCGTCACGCCGGTGGTGACGGCCGACGCCTTCGGCATCTTCTGCGCGAACACGACCGGGTACCCGCCGTACTCGGGCGGGCTGCCGGCCGTCATCTCGGCGGTGGACACGCCGCCGGCCGTCCGCTTCAGCCGCCCCATCGAGGCGTGGTACACGCTCTTGTGGCAGAACCACGCCGGCTTGATGCCGGGGTACTCGGGCAGCAGCCCGATCACGTTCTCGAAGTCGTCCAACGTCAGCGCGCCGAGGGTGGTGTGGCCGGTCGCCGTGTACAGGCTGGCCGCGTTGGCGGCGAGGGCCAGCTTCACCAGCAGGCCGGTGATGCCGCCGTAGGCGCTCGCCCCGGTGCCGTTGAACCCGCAGTCGTCTTCCTTCTCGGCGAACGCGACGGCCGCCGCCATCGCCCACTTGTCGCCCAGGTTGATCAGCGCGTCCTCGTTCAGTTGCCGGCTGATCTTGCCGAACGTGGCCAGGTCCTTGGCGACCAGCGACACGCGGTCCCAGCTCGGGTCGCTGGCGGTCGGGGCCGACCCCTGCGCGATGAAGTAGGCCGTCAGCCCGCTCGTCCACCGCGGCTCGTGCGCCGACTCGGTGTTCATCGGCACCACGTCGGCGTACCGGCGGAACACGCCGAACTGCTCGGACAGTTCGATGACGCTGTTCTCGATCTGCTCGGGCACGAAGTAGGCCGCGCCGCCGTTGCTGTTGGTGCTGAGAGTGGCCTGGATTTCGCCGAACTGGCTCTGGTAGGCGTCGAGGCTCGGCCGGTGGCCGTAGAAGGTGGCGGCCACGAACAGGCCGGCCTGGTAGGCGGACTCTTCCGCCTTCGGCCCCTTGAACGCCTTGAGCACGCCGGCCCGCCGCTGCCTGGCCGGGATGCCGGCGAAGCCGGACGGGGCGAGGTTGGCCGGCAGGAACGGGCTGGACGTGACGCCGGGGCGGTCCGGCTCGGCCATGAACCGCTCGGCCGCGTCCAGCTTTTTGGCGCGGGACAGGTCGGCGACGGCCGCGTCCTTGTCCTTCTCGGCGGCGTCGAACTCGGCCAGGTGCTTGGCCTTGTCGTCGTCCGACACGCCGTCCGCCTGAGACGCGGCGAGGGCGGCGGCCATCCGCGCGCGGGCGGCCTTCTCTTTCGCTTGCAGCCTGGCGATCATTTCGGCGAGCGTCATGGCGGCCTCTCGGCTGACTGCCGGGGCCGAACGCCAAAAGGCACGGCCGACCGGCGTGACTCGGATCACGCTGGGTCAACCGTGCCCGCTCAGACGGACGTGGCTCACCTGGGTTCGCCTGCACCCCGCCGCACGCTCAGACGCGGGCGGGGGAGGCGGTCAGTTGTACGCGGGGAATCCTACGCGACGACTCGGCCAGTGTCAACAGGCTGTCAGCGGAGTGACAGCGGATTGTCACTGATCCGCCCGCATCCGCCGCTTGCGGATCTCGACCTCGTAGTCCGGCTTTTCCCCGCCGTCGGCGGCCGGCATCAGGTCCGCCGCCCGGACGCCCCACTTGCGCAGCACCTCGTCCAGGGTGGCCACGCGGTCGGCCATCCCGTCCTTGACGGCCTGCTCGGCGCGGACCATGCCGCCCTGGCCGAACCCCGACCGGACGGCGGTCAGGGTGGCGTTCCGGCCCCGCGCCACCGCCCGGACGAACTTGTCGTAATAGTCGTCCACCCCGCCCTGGAGTTCGGCCCGCGCCGTCTCGTCCAGCGGCCCGTAGGGGTGGCCGGCCGTCTTCTTCTCGCCGGCCGAGATGAACGTCACCTTGTGCCCGGCCGCCTCGACCGCCTTCGACACGTCCCGGTGCATCATGTACACGCCGATGGAGCCGACCTCGCCGTTCGGCGTGACGACCAGTTCCGACGCCTGCGAGGCGATCCAGTAGGCGGCGCTGGCGGCCACGCTGTTGGCCACGGCCACCACCTTCTTCACTTTCGTCGCCTCGTGGACCTTCTTGGCGAACTCCTCGACCCCGTACACCGACCCGCCCGGCGAGTCCACGTCGAGGACGACGGCCTCGACCGAGTCGTCGGCGACCAACTCGTCCAGGTGCCGGCCGAGCGCGTCCGTGGACGCGCCGCCGCTCCACTCGGTGAAGAAGTCGGCCCGCTGGGTGATGGTGCCGTAGATCGGCAGGACGGCCACGCTCGTCCGTTGGGGCTTCGGCTTGGCCTTCTTCGCGGCGACGGCCCCAGCCACCGTCGCCGCGTCAGCCTTCGTGCCGTTCGCGGCGCGGGTGAGGGCGGCGGCGATCGCCTGCCCCTTCTCCGGGAGGATCGCCCACGGGATCCGCGCGGCTTCGGCCAGCAAGAGGTCAAACCGGGGCATGGGTCAGCTCCTCGAGGGTGTCGGCAAGCCGGTCGGTCGGCCACCGCTCCACGACTTTCGCCACGGCCGCCGCCAGGTCGGCCGGCGGGCACTCGGCGGCGGTCAGCAGCTCGGCCCGCGACCGCTCCAAGTGCCGGTCGGCGAACCCGGCGGTCAGGCCGGTATCGAACGTCTCCCGCACCTGGTCGGCGTGCCGCCGGTAGAACTCGTCGATCCAGGAAACGAACTCGGCCGGCTTCCGCGCGGCCTTGACCGACTCGGCCGCCTCCTTCCGCAGGCACCGGCCGAGGTCGCGGGCCAGCACCTTGCGGAACGCGGCCGAGGCCGCCGGCGGGTCGGCCGGGGACTTGCCCGGCAGGGCGGGGGTTTCGGCGACCGGCGGCGGGATGTCCTCACCCGTCTCGGCGTCGGTCCGCCCGAAATTCAGCGGGAAGTAGCGGACGTTCCCGCCCTTGACCGGGTTGAAGCCGATCAGCCGCCGCCACTCGTTCACCGTGATGATGCCGTTGCGGGCGTAGATCTCCAGCGCCTGCGCCTGCTTGAGGGTGTCCCCCCGCAGCAGCCCCTTCAGCTCGTGCTCGATGAACAGGCCGCGTTCGTCCTTCACCGCCTTGCGGAACAGCTTCCGGTTCTTCTCTTGCTCCAGCGACCGCAGGATGGGCAGCAGACAGTAGACGACGAACCCGATATTGAGCTCCTCGATCCCCGTCCCCCAGCTCGTCGCCTTGTCCACGTCCCCGACCAGGTGCGGGGGGATGTGGAACAGGCCGGCCATCTCGCCGCGGGTGAACCGGCGGGACTCCAGGGCCTGCGCCTTGTCCGGGCTGACGCCGAGGTCCACCCAGTCGGCCTCGTCCTCCAGGATGATGACCTCGTCGTCCGCGTCCCCGCCGCTCTGGTGGATCTGCCGGAACCGGGTGCGGTATTGGATCGCCTCGGCCGCGTCCTTGAACTTCTTCTTCAGCCGGATCGCGCCCGGCGACTTCAGCCCCCGCGCGACGAACCGTTCGGCCCGGCGGTCCTGGCCGATCCCCTGGCGGATGAGCGTGCGGGCCACGCGGACGGTCGAAAACCCCGTCATCGCGTCGAACGAGAAGGCGGGGGTGTGCAGCATCTGGTCGCGGGGGAACGGGGCCAGTTCCTGCCCCGTCGTGCGGTCGCGGACGCTGTATTGCAGGTCGCCGTTCGGCTTCGTCTGGGGCCGCACCACGTCGGGGCCGATGGGCCGCAGCTCGACCAGGTCGCCGCCGCGGGAGCGGACGATTTGGGTGTACTGGTTGCCCCACGTCAGCAGGTGCCCGACTTCGGTCTGTCGGCCGGTCATGCTGCTGGTGTTGCCGCAGTACTCCCGCTGCATGAGGTCGGCCGCCGGGTGGTCGTCCACCTCGTCCTGGCCGCCGTCCTTCCGCCGCCGGTACACCTTACAGGGCAGGGCGGCGATGGTGCCGGCCACGAGCGTGACGCAGGTGTAGAGCGCGGCGTAGTTGAGGGCGGTGAACTCGTTGACGACGATCTCGTTCGGCGCGGACCCGCCCGTCGCCCAGTTGAAGAACCACGGCTCCGACTGGGTCAGCCCGTTTTGGAGCAGCCCGGTCGGGCCGGACGCCGAGGCCGGCGGGCCGCCGTGCCCGATGTTTTTCAGAACGCTCTCGGGGATCCCGGTCATGGTTACAGCGTCCACACGGTGGGGGAGGCGTACTGTTCTTCCGGCTGGACCAGTAACTCGGCGAACGACATCACCGCCGCCACCACCCCGTCCACCGACTTGCCGGAGTTCGGCTTCGGCTTCACGGGACGGATGTTTTGGTTCACGTCGTCTTTCACCTCGCAGTGCCCGACCTGCCAGTTCATGACCGGGTTGTCCGGGTGGTGAACCAGCCCGACCGACACCCGCCGTTCGAACTCCTTCGCCGGCGCACCGAACGTGGTGATCGTCTGCGAGAACGTCACCCGCTCGCCGCCGATGCCTGGGATGAACACGCCCTCGAACTGCTCGCCGTCGGCGAGCTGCTGGGTGATCTCCTCCGCGTAGTGCGGGTCGAAGAACCACTTCAGCAACTTCAGGTTGTTGGCCCGCACCATCTCCCGGATGTCCCGCTTCACCCGGCCGTAGTCCACCACCCCGCCCGGCGTCAGCGTCAGGAACCCCCGCTTGGCCCACGTCAGGAACGGGAACAGGTGGTCCCGCTCCTTCGCCGTCTGCTCGGGCAGCCAGAACCGGGGCCACACCCGCACGCTCTCCTCGCCCTCGTCCGGGAACGTCAGGACGAAGGCGGTCATGTCCCGCGTCCGACTCAGGTCGATGGCCCCGAAGCAGTCGCGGCCGGCGAGGTCGGGGAGCGAGAACGACCGCTTGCCCAGCCCCCACCCGGACACGTCGAGCCACCGGTTCGCCGACCCGATCCACCGGTTGAACCGGTATTGCAGGGCGCGGGCGGTCAGCCGCGTGTTCCCCTTCGCCCGCTCCCAGAACGCCCTGAACTCCGTCGGCTTGACCAGCTCGCCCCAGGCCGGGTTCGCCATCCGGCCGTACCTCTCCGGGTCGGCCGCGATGTCCGCCTCGGTCACGTCGTCCGGGATCGAATACTCGACGTGCAGGAACGAGATGTCGTCCCGCTCGCCGCTGTTCACCTGCCGCCCGTACTGGCACCGCTCGTACCCGACGCTGCTGGGGTCGTCGCCGGCGGTGGACCACGACAGCAGGAGCGGCTGCCGACGGCTGATCCCGGCCCCCAGCACCCGCTCGTACATCTGTGCGTCCACCACGTGCATCTCGTCGAACGTCACGGACCCGTTCAGGCCCTCTTTCGCCTTCGCCCCCCGCTCGTCGTCGCCGGTCAGGATCGTCAGCTCCGAGTTCGTCGGCAGGTAGGTGATGGCCAGTGTGCTGTTGTTGATCTTGCAGTCGGCCAGCAGCTCCTCCGACTTCTTGACCATCTGCACCGCGTGCTTCTGCGCGATCCGCGCCTGCTCGCCGTTCTTCGCCGCCTGGTAGACCTTCTGGCCCTCCTCGCCGTCGCCGATCAGTTGGTACAGGTTCACGGCGGCGGCGAGCGGCGACTTCCCGTTCTTCTTTGCCGCCCAGAACGCGCCGTGAGTGAACCGGCGGATCCAGCAGCCCCATTCCGTCGACCACACCCGCCAGCCGAAGAGCTGGCTGATGTACTCCCGCTGGAACGGCATCAGCTTGAACAACTTGCCCGCCCGGTGGCCCTCGTACAGGCAGCACTTGCCCTCGATCCACCCGCACACGTAGGCCGCCATCTCCGGGTCGAAGCGGCACCCGGCTTTCACCGCCCGCTCGTCGGCCGCCGTGCGGATCATGGCCCGCGTGGCGGCCAGCGTGTCAGGCTCCGACTTCGGGCGGCGGCGTGCCATCCAACGCGGTCCTGGGGGGGGCGGCCTTCGGCTTCGCCGCCGGCGCTGCGACGGCCACCTTCAACTTCGCCTGATCGCCGGGCGTCAGGCCGAGCCGCTGACTGAAGGCGAGCAGGCTTTGGGTGGCCGTCGCCATCGCCTTCAGCAGCAGGCAGTACCCTTTCGCGCCCGGCTTCTTCTTCTCCACTGCCTCTCGCAGGCGGTCGGCCTCGGCCATCCACCAGCACAACTCGACCAACAGCGGCCCGTGGTGCGGGCGGAGGATGGTCGCCAGGGCGGACACCACCCAATCCCACTTGGCCGCCACCGCCGGCGACAGGCCGTCCGGCCTGCGGGGCGGGTCCGCCGAGGTGGGAGCCGACAGCGGCCCGTGCCGGTCGGCCCGGTAGGTACCGTTTTCCAGATGCTCCTGCGCCGACTTGCGCGGCCTGCCCACGGATCGGCCCTCAATGACAACGCGGTGTCACACAGTGACCGAACCCGCCGTCTTCCGTCGCGGTCTTGCGGCTGTGGCACTCGTGGCACAGGCTCTGCACGTTCGCGTTCGCGTACAGCAGTCCGTAATCGCCCCGGTGCGGCGTGATGTGGTCCACGTCCGTCGCCTCGCCCCCGCACTTCGCGCACAGGGGGCCGCCGAACGGGAACTCGGACTTCGCCACGTCCGCCAGCACTCGCAGGCGGAACCGCTGCCAGCTCCGCGTGTACCCCCGCGCGTGGGCCGACTCCCTCTTGGGGCCGGCGGTCGGCACGCACGGGCGGTGTCGGCGCAGGGCTCGCGGCTTGTCCGGCACGATCCCTCGCATGTTTTAGTGACAATAGGTTGTCACTGAGACTATACACCGGGTATGATGCCGGTGACAATGCGTTGTCGCTGGAAATCCGGAGGCCGGCCGTGGCCGAGCAACTACAGCCGCACACGCTCGGCACCGTCTTCGCCGTCCGCGTCCGCCTGCGGACGGACGACGATCCGGAGACCTACGCCGACTTGTCCGCCGTACCCGTCACGCTGGTGCTGGACAACGGCCCGACACGGCTCACGCTCCGCTGGCTGAACGGTGGCACCGACGGGGTTCTTGAGGACGACGATACGGCGGTCAAGTTCTCGAAGTCGCCGGTGTGGAGCGCGACCAGACTCGCCGCCGGCCTGTGGCAGGTGCGGGTGGCGAAGGGCGCGCACGCGACCGCCCAGCAACTAATCCTGTACGGCACCCTTGAAGTGATCGAGCCGTCGGCCGGCGCACTTCCCACGGCGGAGGACGACTGACATGGCCGAGACGTGGGTGATCGAACAACTCGGCCCGTCCGGGACGGAGTTCGATGGGCCGGCGATCACGGCCGTGATCGAGACCGGCGTCAGGGGGGATGGCGGCGCAGACGGCCCCCCTGGCCCCAACGCCGTTTCTTCGATCACCGCCCTCGACTACGCCGGCCTCCCGGCCGCCAGCGGGAACTGGAACCTGGTCGTTGGCAACGCGGCCGGGAATGCGTTCGCCAAGGTGGACGTGTCGGCAACGGTTCGCTCGCTGCTCTCAGCCGCAGACGGGGCCGGGTTACGCGCTGTCCTGGGCACGGGCACGGCCGACAACACAACCTACTTTCGCGGCGACGGCACTTGGCAGCCGTTGAGTGGGATCGTCACCACCGACGCTGCGCTGCTGACCAGCGGCACCCTGGCCGACGCGCGGCTGAGCAGCAACGTGCCGCTGAAGAACGCGGCGAACACATTCACCGTCGGCGGCCAGGTGATCCAGAACGCGGCGGCCGGCGTCGTCCCGTTGACATTGAGGAGCAATAGCGGCGGACAGACCGCCGACATGCTGCGGGTGATCCGTTCCTCCGATGGGCTGATCGGCGCGCGGATGCCGTCGGAGTCCTCGCTCCAGGTCAAATCGAATCTCATCGTGGGCGGCAACGATGCCACCGCCGATGACGGCTCCTCCAGGTTCTGGTTTTACTCCGGCTCGACGCCAAAACTCCTGTTCGAGCCGGGGTTCGTCGGGTTCGCGTCCGGCATCCCGCTCTACTGGGACTCCGAGACGGCCGTCACCGGGTCATGGGACCTGAGCCTCGCCCGCGCCGGCGTTGCCACCCTCGCACTGGCCGATGCCGGGCTGGGCAACGACGTGGGGGTTCGGTTCCGTCGAAAGAGCAGTACGACCGCCGGCCGTGACGTGGGCCAAATCCTCGCGTCGTGGGCCACGAGCACCGACGCCACCCGCACCGGGCAGTTGAGTCTCGGCGTGTACTACCTGGGGACGTTGCAGGAGGGATTGCGGATCACGGCGGACGGTGGCGGAATGGTTGCCGTGCAAACCCCCGGCAACCTCACGATGCTCGGCGGGACGCTGGCCATGTCGTCCGGCGGGTCAACGACGTACCTCCAGCAGTCGGGCGGCACGTTCTACTTCAGCAACTACGGCGGGAGTGGGGCCGTCACGCGATTTTTCAACAACGGCGTCGAGAACCTGCAACTGCTAGCCAACGGCATCTCGGCGTTTCAGGGCGGTATCGCCCCCGCGAGCATGGCCGACAGCGGTGCCGCGAACGGCACCGTGTACTACTCCACGACCGCGAACAGGCTCGTCTTCAAGGACGCCGGCGGCACCGTCAACAACCTGTACTGAGGAGACACCGACCATGCCGCAGCATGTCCCCGGTCAGCCGGCCGACGCCACCACCCAGGGGTTCAACTGGGACGACCCGGCGAACCGGGCCGAGATCGACCGCCTCCGCGACTGCATCGACATCATCACCCGGTGCCGGAACATCGCCGCCCAGGAGGTGGACAGCATCGACGACGGCGAGTCCCTGCTGGCGGTGGCGACCGCCCGCCGCATGGACCTGCTCGCCAACCTGCCGCCGTTCCCCTTGCCCGGCACGCTCGCCCCGGTCGGCCTGTGGGATCTGACCGTGTTCTTCGCGTTCTGGCAGGCCAGCCTGACCTACATGAGCACGCCGATCACGGTGAGCGTGCAGGGGCCGCCGACCGTCGATCACCCGGACGGCATCGTGCCCGTGACCGACTCCATCCTCAACGTGTTCCGCCGGATCATGTCCGGCGTGGGCACCTGGTGAACCCCATGACCCCCGACCAGGCCCTCGACTTGCTCGACCGCGCCGCCGCCCTCGCCAGCCTGCCCCGGCAGGACCACGCGGCATGCCTCCAGGCCGTGCAGGTGCTGCGGCAGGCGATCAGCCCGCCGCCGGCGGACAAGCCGGCCACCGACCCGAAACCGGAGACGCCGGAGTGATCGACCGCGAGGCCGCCGCCGACCGAGCCCGCCGCACCCGCCGAAGATGAAAGACGCGGCGGAGACACCGCCCACCAAGCCGAACGGCAAGCAGACCGTGCCGATGGACTGACGCCTACTCACCATCTCCCCCGGTGCCCGCCGTCGCGTTGGCGAAGGCCGCCCGTGGACCTGACCACCCCCGGAGCCTGTGACCATGCCCGACGACGTGACCCCGACGCCCGCCCCGGCCGGCTTCCTCACCCCAGCCATGCGGCGATACCTGCTGCTGATCGGCGTGTCCCTGCTGTCGGCCCTGGTCGGCCGCTACCTGCCGGGCTGGACCCCGCCGCCGCTGCCGGCCGAGGCGCTAAGCCAGATCGCCGAGACGCACGCGGCGGTCAAGCGGGTCGAGTCGCAGCAGGTGCAGGTGATGCGCGCGGCCGGCGTGCCGCCGCAGTGACCGACCGCTGACACCGGCCGGTATCCCCGGCCGACCCTTTCACCCCGACCCCGGAGGACCGAGCCGTGACTGCCCTGGCCGTATCGCTGTGGATGTTCTGGCAATGCCCTGTCGCCTGCGAGCGGGCGGCCGAGGTGTCGGAGCCGGCACCCGCGCCGCCGCGAGCGGTCATCCAGCCCATCGGCCCGCCGGTCAACGTGCGGCCGTGGACGCCGCCGAAGCCGCCGACGACAAAGAAGGATACCCCCAATGACCCCCGTTGAGATCACCCTGGCCGGTCTGCTGATCCTTTGCGTCGTGCTTGCGGCAATGAGTACTGCCGCGGCCTACCGCAACGGTGTGACGGATGGGTACGGGTACGCGAAGGAACCAACGTGCCCCGGCTACCGGCACGCCGGCGAGTACCTAACAGCCCACATGGTCCATCGCTGGCCCGAACTGGCCGTCTCGCGCGGCGAACGGGTGCCGCCAAAAGGCGGGAGCGGGACCGCACCGTTGAAGCAGAAGTAATCGCCTGCAAAACACAGGCGAAAACCAACCACCACCCCCAAAAAAAAGGTGCCCCTTGAAGCACAAGCTCCGCCACTATTTTCCGACGGTCGCGGCCCTGGCTCTGGTTGCGACCACGGCCGCCGGCCAAGACCTGCCGGCGGTGAAGCCGCCGGACAAGGCCGACAAGATCAAGTTCCCGTTGGAGAAACCGCGCAACGTCGTCAAGTTCGACGCCACGGGCATCCGTGATGTCCCCTGGCATGTGCAGGCGGTGAAAGCGCCCGAGGCGTGGGCCAAGAACCCGGCCGCGAAGGGCAAGGGCATCGTCGTGGCGATCCTCGACACCGGCGTGCAGAAGGACCACCCCGGCCTCGACGGGAAGGTGATCGGCACCTACAGCGCGATCACCAAGAAAGTCGGCGACGCCGCCGACGGGCACGGGCACGGCACCCACTGCGCCGGCATCGTGCACAGCATCGCGCCCGAGGCCAGCCTCTTCGCCATCAAGGTGCTGAGCGACGACGGCAGCGGGAGCGTGGACGACATCGCCCACGGCATCGACTACGCGGTGAACGTCGTCAAGGCCGACGTGATCTCGCTGAGCCTGGGCGGGCCGTCACCGGACCCGTTCCAGCCGGCCGCCATCAAGCGGGCCGTCGCGGCGGGTGTGGTCGTGGTGTGCGCGGCGGGCAACGACGGCGGGCCGGCGGACACCGAGGGGTATCCCGGCCGGTACGCGGACTCGATCAGCGTGGCCGCGTCGGATCGGAACGGCCGGCTGGCCAACTTCTCGTCCTGGGGGCCGAACGTGTTCACGGTCGATCCCGGCGTCGATATCCTCTCGACCTTGCCGGTGAACAACGAGGGGCTGATGAGCGGCACCAGCATGGCCACCCCCTGCGAGGCCGGCAAGGTGGCCTCGTGGATCGCCAGCAACGCGATCCCGAAGGACGCCAACCGGCGGGACGCCTACCGCAAGGCGGCGCTTGGGGCGATGCCCTTCCCCGAGCGGACCAACGCACGCGGCTACGGGCTGTACACGCTGGACAAGGTGACGGGCACCGCCGCGCCCGCGCCGAAACCGCCCGCGCCGGGTAAGCCGGTGGCCGTCACGATCACGTTCGCGGACTTGTCGCCGGCGAAGCAGGCCGAGCTACAGGCCGGCGGGGTGACGACGTTCCGCCTGGAGGTCGGCCACGCGGTCAAGCCGACGACCACCGAGCCGGCCCCGCCGCCGATCCCGGTGCAGGCCGTGCCGGTCCCCGGCCAGTGGCAGCCGCCGGCCCAGCCGTGGTATCCGCCGCAGCCTCAGCCGGTGCCGCAGTACATGCCCGGTCCTTGTCCCGGTGGGGTGTGCCCGGTGCCGCAGTCGAGCGGCGGGTGGGTGCCGGGGCAGGTGATCCGACGGGTGTTCCGGTGAGGTGGTGAGCCACCCACCCCGGTAGACACGCACGACCCCGGCGATTCCGCCGGGGTGTCGCTGTTATGTCGTCGGGATCCGTCATCCGCCCGCCGCCTCACCGCTGGCTTGCAAGCACCGCCACAAGTTGAACAGAGTCCACGGGCGGCCGTAGAAGGTGCGAACCCCCTTCCGGTTCAGCCAGTCAGCCATTGCCGCCAGAGTATACCCACGATCCCGTAGCCGTCCCACCAGCCGTCTTACTCTCGCGTCGTGCCGCGACTCGGCGTCTCTCCGTCGAGCCAGATACCGCGCCCACGACCGCTTCGCCTTCCGCCCGCTCAGCGGACCGCGGATCGGCTCGCCACGCGCCCGCTTCGCGGCAAACGCCTCCTTGATCCGCTCGCCGATCCTCCGCGACTCGAATTCGGCCACGGACGCCAGGAGTGTCAGCACGATTCGCCCGACGGCCCCGCCGAGCGCCGACAGGTCCGGATGGTCGCAAAAGTGCAGTGGGACGGAGCCGTCGGCGATTTGCAACAGGAACGCGGTGTCGCGGGCCAGCCGGTCCAGTTTCGCCACGATCACCGTGGCCTCGACCGCCTTCGCGCGGGCGAGTGCGTCTGCGAGCTGCGGGCGGCGGCGGGATCGCCCACTCATGACCTCACGGAATTCGGCCAGCAGCTCGCCGCCGGTCGCCGCGACGTGCCGCCGGACGGTCTCCACCTGGGCCTCCAGGCCGAGGCCAGACCGCCCCTGCTCGGCCGACGACACCCGGTAGTACGCGACGTACCGGGGCGGGGCCGCTGGTTTGGTTGGCGGGGGCACGTCACTGGCCCTCCGCGTCCCCCCGGCGCTTCTTCGGCGTCCGCGTGGGCGGGCGTCCCGGCTTGGGCTGATCCGGCGGGGCCTCGTCCCGCAGCCGTTCCGCCACGGCATTCCACGCTTCCACCTGCTCCGGCGTGACCTTCCCGGCGGCGTCGATCAGCGCCACCCGGATCCACGACGCGACCGACAAGCGACAGGCGTGCGCGGCCGTCTCCATCACCTTCAGCTCGTCCTCGTCCACCTCGCACCGCTGCCGGGTCGGTTTCCCCGGCCGGGGCAGCCGCTTGGCCATGTCCCCCCGCCTCGCGTTCGTGTCCGGCCGCGACTGCCGCGCCAGTGTCAGCATGATTTAGCCCTCCGGTGTGGCGGCGAATAGTGCCCCCACTATTTTTAGGAATCCGTCGCGTATTTAGTGTCCCCACTATTGACACTGGGAACAGTGGTGCTAGTATATCGGCACGACGCGAGCGGACAAGTGAGGCCGCCGCCAACACCCGGAGGGGCAGCGATGCACGACGAACTGCCGACGCTGAGCGACGAGGCGAACCTGGGCCACTGCGACGGGTACATGGGCCAGAAGTGCCGGCCGATGATCCACGCCGACCCCAGCTACGCCCGTGCCTACCGCGAGGGGTACCTGAGCGGCCGGCGGGAGCGGGCCGCCGGGGTCCGGGTGCCCGCCCTCGCGGAGCTGGCCGACCTGCGGGACGCCAACATCCCCTGGTGAGTCCCGTCCCCGCCCGGTGCGGACGTCCGCACCGGGCACCTGTCCCCCCACCGAACCCAACTCCATCCCGGAGACCCTGCCCATGACCGCGACCGCCGCCCGGATGACGACCATTGAGGCCGTCGGTGCCCGCCTGTACGCCGTCGACGCCCCGTTCGCCGGCAAGGACAAGCTGAAGGCCATCGGCTGCCACTGGGACGGCGACCGCCGCCAGTGGTGGATCGGGGCGAAAAAGGCCGACGAGCTGGAGCGGGTGGTGGCCGAACTGAACGGCGCTCTCCCCGAAGCCGCCCGAGCCGCCGCGACGGTCGGTCTCCGGCCCGACGCCCCGGCCTGTGCCGTCGCCGACAAGCTGCGGGAGGAGGGCCACGACGCCACCGCCGACGCGATCCAGACAGCGATGGAGAAGCCGGTCCCGGCGGAGGACCTGTCGAAGTGCCGGGTGTACGCGCAGGTGATGTACAAGAATCGGCGGTACTACGTCATCGCCGAGGCCCGCAACGTCGGCCGCTGCCGGCTGACGACGCTGGACGGCCCGCTCGCCTTCTGGGCCGACATGTCGGAATGCACCGTCGTCCGCACCTACGAAGGGCGGACGAAATGGAACGGCCGCCGCGGGTCGGCCAGCGCGGACATCACCGTCTACCAGACGCTCGGCGATCTCAAGAGCTTCCGCGACCGGCAGGCCCGCACGCAGGGCACCGGCCGCGAGCGGGTACAGTGCCTTGAGTGCGGGTCGTGGTTCACCGCGTCTGATGGGTGCTCGGACTGCGGCGGTGCCTGATCCTGACATTCGCGCCGCCGACGCGGCCGTCAGGAAGAAGGTGGCGAAGTGGTCGGGGTCCGCACCCGGAGTTCTGCGGTAACCTACCGCAGAACTCCCCGCCACTCAGGCGAAACGCCGTGCGGTTCGTTCTTTCTGTTTTCGCTTGTCGTCCTGTATTTCCGAGCTAAAACGCCTGCGATTCCCTGTTCGGGACGGGGTTTTCGTCGGTCCCCTCGGCCGCCTTCTAAGCGGCCGGTTGCGTGTTCGAGTCACGCCGGGGGTACTGGTCAAAAACCCTTTCGCCGCAATCGTTTCCGCTTTCCGCCCGTCCGTCACGGGCGCGTCCGGCTGTCCCGAATTCTGCGGTAACTACCGCAGAACGGAGCCGCACGCCATGTCCCGTCCCCGCCTGTCCGTCCCCGCCTACCGCGTCCACAAGCCGACCGGCAAGGCCGTCGTCACCGTCTACACCCCGGACGGCTCCCGCCGGGACGTCTACCTGCCCGGCCGCCACGGGTCGGCCGAGTCCCGCGCCGCCTACGCCGATCTGGTGGCCGGGCTGACGCCCGGCGGGGTGCTGCCGGCCGCGCAGCCGGCGGCCACCGTCACCGACCTGTGCGTGGCCCACCTGAGGCACGCGACCGCGTACCACGGGCCGGGGTCGGAACTGCGGACCCTGCGGGACGCCCTGAAGGTGCTGCGGGCGGTCCACGGGCCGACGCCGGCGGCGGAGTTCGGCCCGCTCGCCCGTCAGTCTACCCGCCCATTCCCTCACCTGGAGGTTCGGCCGTGAAGACGCTGATCCTGATCGTCCTGCTGCCCGGGATCTCCCTCGCCGACGACGCCCGCGAACGCAAGGTGCGGGTCGCCCTGGCCCTCGCCGGCACCTGCGGCCGGTGTGCGACCGACGAGGCATTCTGTCGCCAGGAGGCGGCGCGGCGGAACGTCCCGCTTGTGCTGTTCGTCGGCGACTCGTGCGGCCGCTGCGGCGACGCCGTGCGGGAGGCCGGCGGGGTGTCCTGCGTGGTTGAGCGGTACGACGGCGACGGCCGACCGCCGGCGGAGAAGCGGGCCGTCATCCTTACGCCGAAGCCCGACAAGACGGGGTGGACCATCGAGGCGACGCTGCCGGCGTCCGAGGGGATCGTGGGGGCGGCCGTGCAGAAGGCCGCGCCGAAGGGTACGGGGAAGGCCCTTTCCTGGGACCTGCGGTGAGCGGTTGTTTTTCCGCCAACAGCAACACCCCGGCAGGTTCGCCGGGGTTGTCTTCGTTCAGGCTACCGCTTCGTCGCCCGTTCGCGGTCGCGGCGGACCAGTTCGCGGACACCGGCCTGGACGGTGCCGTAGGTTGCCTCCAAGTGGGCGATCTCCTCCGGGGCGAAGTTGAGCGTCTTCTTCCGCTGCGGGCCGACCGTACTGCGGGCGGGCCGGCCGACCTTGCGTCGCGGGATGGGGGTGGCGTTCATGGGTGGCGTGGTAGGATAGGGAGGGTACCCGCCACGCTCCGTGGGTGGCGGGTATGGGGGCCGGGGGCTGTCACTCCCGGCCCCGCTCATTTCACCGCCGCCGCCGGCCCGCCGTGGCAGCGGGCTGGATGATCGGGACGATCTCCGTCATCGTCAGGTTGTCCAGCGTGGCGAAGTGGGCGTCGTCCCCGTCCCCCACCACCACCGCCGTCACCCGTTGGAGCACCCGGATGTTCTCCGGGTGCGTCACGTCGTAGCTGTTGCCGCTCGCCATCACCAGCCGGATCGGCTGGAACGGCCGCCGCTCGGCCGCCTCCCGGATCTGCTGCACGCTCATCATCGCTCGGTCTCCGTGTGTGTGGCCCGCTGTCACGGGCGTCGGGGCGGTTGCACCCGACACACTA
>ERZ869921.245-NODE-245-length-36888-cov-5.536122_pt1 | contig 36888 bp, 34 predicted proteins | sample MGYA00579310_ERZ869921 | MGnify/ENA primary metagenome ERZ869921 (study PRJEB32216, sample SAMN09231816) | wastewater metagenome | place: USA: Maryland | collected 2016-06-21 | study: EMG produced TPA metagenomics assembly of the PRJNA472060 data set (Reclaimed... | reverse complement strand
TATCTTTTCTTGGAACCATAGTTTTATTAATAATCCAACCCATTAATGACTCTGCATCATCTTGTGTTTGTATGTATGGCGTTTCAATACTAAACTCATTTTTTCCATAAGTGAGTCTGCTTAATCTAATTTCATCGTACTTTGCTTTTTCAACAAGTGGAGATAGGGTAAGAGTGCTTCCTAATAATTCTGGATCTGATAGGTTGCCACGTTTTTTAAAATAATCATCTACTGTTAATTCATGGGTTGTGTCTTGTGTAAATGCAATTCCTTGAATTCGTAAATAGTTTCCAGTAGTTTCATCTAAGTTTATTGCGCTATCTGTTGAATTGAATATTAAAAATTCTGCACCATATGAATCAGCATAGAAACCAGATGTTGTATATCCTTTTATTCTATTAAATGTTGGTGAAAGTTGTGCGTATAGCGCTGGGTATGCACGATCATATTTAACATTAAAATAAGCACACTCACGCATAATTGTTCCAAACTCTTCAAAATACATATTATATTTTGGTGGTTGCTGAGAACTAATTCCTGAAAGGTATGTTGATTGTATAATTCCACTCATTGCATACTTTCTAAATGAATCGCTAGCATTAATTTGTTTTTCTCCAAATGCAGATGCTAAGGTTTCTCCAACAGTAAATACTGTATTTTGAGAATAATTTTCAGAAAGGGCATATATATTTTCAAACATACATCTTGATGATCCACGAGTAAACAAAGCCATATTGTTATAAATTGGCAGAGGATCTTTGTCATCAACTATTTGAATTAACTTATTATTAATATATAAATAAAATCTTCTAATCTTTCCAATATCTTGATACTCTACTGAAAGGTCATAGACTGTTGGATTTTCTTCTCCAGCCATTCTATATTGGCCAGTAAACCTTCCATCATCAACAATAATTTTTGAAAGACCTCCCCAAAGTTTTACTGGTATAGCATTTGTATTTGATGAGTCTTTTTTAATTTTATAAAAAACAATATTATTAATTGATATTTCTGATTGGCCTTGATTATTTGTTTTAAGATAAGACTCAATATTATCTTCTGTTAAAGCAACAATTTCAAAGTAATATCCATTATTAGTTTCTGGATTAAGAAGAACTGCTAACCCTCCAGAACCACCACCAATGCTTATGTTTTGGTTTGGCTCAGTACCGCTAACCTGGAAGTATGGCGTACTTCCTATTGGTGTTTGAGTGCGTGTTTCGTTGTTTTCAATCTTACCAACAATACGCATTCTTGTTCCAAAGTTTTTATAAGAATTATCCAATTCTTTGTATACATAAGAAACTAAATTAATTGGTGTCTGTGTTGGGCCAAAAGATGGTCCATTCATTATTAATGCAGATGATTGTATTGTTCCAGACTGAGTTGACTTTAAGTTATTTACCTGAGTTTCAGTTAAATAATTTGTAGCCATAAAGTTTTTTATAACACCATTTCTAGTTGTTTGAGTTGCTAAAGCATTATTTACTCCAGCAGCGCCAGTTGTTGTATTTGGTAATGTGACATTGGCATCTAGTGTTGTGGTAAATAAATATTGTGCTTGCATATCGCATCCACGAACATATGCATTATCTGACCAGTAATTGTTTATTCCAGCAGAATGTGTTGCTATAGAGGTTCCAAATTGACCACGACCATGCTCTAAGACATCTCCATTTTGTAATCTTGTTATTCCATCAACAGTTTCATAGAATGGAACAGAGTAGATTCTTATTAATCCTGTTGGATATATTTTTCCATTAAACGGTAGTGATTGAAAATAGTTTTGATATTCTTGATTGCTGCTAATCCATACATTTCCAATACCAGTAATGTTAAACTCTGCTGCATCATATTTTATAATTTCCCCATTTGAATAAAAATATCCTTGATATCTTGTTAGCCAATAAGCATTTTCTCCAAGATCAATAATGTTATTTGTAACAACATGGTTTACAACTGATGGTGCAAAATTATTTAAGTCTGAATTAATTGGCATTGCGCCCAAAACATACTGTCCTTGTTTTGATGCAACTTCATTTATTGTCTTTGTTGATTCAGTTCCAGAAACTTCCCATAGCAAAGATGGCTTATAAATCCATGTCTTATCTCTATCAATCATACTTGCTTGACGAATATTTCCATATGATCTTTGAATATATCTAGTTGTATAGTTTATTTTTCCGTCATTGTATACTTTTTTATCTTGAGACGCTATTGAAATAATATTTGGAAGATTTCCAGATGTTGCGTTTTCTGTTACTCCAGAATCTGTTTGATTGTTTGATCCACTAAGAACAAAGTCTGTTGCTCTGTCCTCTTCTGTTGGCATTAAATAGTCTTTGCTCATTACAACAAAATTATTATATTCATCAAAAAACATTGCTGTTTGTGTTGAAACTGCAAGTTGATTTAATACCTCTGCTACGTTTTGATCTGATGCAATAAAGAAGTATGGAATTATTGGATCTCTATCTCCTTCTATTCTTAAAAATGTATAATTACTAAAACCAATATAATCAAGCAAAAGTGTAATTGCATAACTCAGTGATGCCTCTGTAACCAGCATTCTTGGAGCAGGCATTGACTCTAGAAAGAAATAAAAGTCTCTTAACTCTAAACTTACTGTTCCACCAGTAACATCTGCTTGTGGAAAACCTTCTGAATACAAGGTTTTAATTGGTACATAATAATCAAATCCATCAACATTAAGAATTACCTCATAAAAATTAAACTTGATATTTTTCTTTATATATTTAGAAATTATGCTATTTGCGTTGTTGTCATTAAATGCTTGGTCATCATCAAAAATAGATAGTTGTCCATTAGATGCTAAAAGTTGTCCAACAGGCAACGATGTATTGCCAAGATCTGATAAAACTTTACGAACATTATATTCAATAGCCTTATCTGAAATATCAACTACAAGTCTTGGAGACATTTCAATTAAATCAAATGTACAATCAAACTTATTCATTGTTTCTACTACTATTCTGATTCCACGTAAATATGAGAATTCTCTGTATACCGTTTTCCCAGTAACGTTGTTTTCAAAAGAGACTGGAGATGTTAAATCTGTTACAAAGTTTGTTTGATTTGTAATTGTTTCAGAGCCCAACTTCCAATTATATTCTGGAATAAAAGTTTCATATTCATTAGTTGTTGAATTCCAAATATGAAATTGCCCTTGATCTCCAGCATTTTCAATAACAAGATAAGCATACCCATTGATTGATTCTGTAGGAAGTAATGACTCTGAAGATATGGTTTCAGCGAAAACAAAAACATCTTTATATATTTCAGGTATGATTAATCCGTATTGAAGTTCAACATATCCATCTGAACCAATAACTTGCGATCCATCTTCTCTTAAATCATTTTCAGTAAACACATAAGCATCTGTCCAGTTATTGTCTTCTAAATATTGAATTCTCCATCTTGCTGGAGTTGTTCTATTTGCATTACCAAATAGTGGATCATCTATTGGTCCAGATGCTGTAGTAAAAGGACCTTGGTCAACATCACCAACATTTGTTTGCATTTTTATAATAAGTCTATTTGCTGGAACCTTTTCTTTATATACAACAAATGGAACTGCATCGTTAATATAATAGACACCATTAGAAACAATATTTGAGATGCCATATTCAATGCCGTTCTCAGTTCTGTATGATGTCCAATATTTAAATTCATCATCTCTTGATGGCATATAATATCTTGGTCTTTGTGCTAACTGAGCACCTGAGTTAGCAAGATATTTTCCACCTATAAATAATGGTTTGTTAATTCCAGATCTTGGTCTAAATGGTTTTAAGCAATCTTCTAAAGAGTAAATTGTTTTAACTTTATCTTTTATTGAAGTAAATAGTTGTGGTACATCAGCATTTGTAAAACCACCGTCAATAACAACATCTGCATCAGTTGCACCAGTATAATAATTACCAGAATCAAGTTGGTCAAAATCTAATGGCAATGTAAGAAATTGTGCTTCTGCTCCAGAAGGTCTATATCTATAATTGCCAAGTTTATATATATTATCTGGCATGTTCATATTCCACTCAGCCAAAATTAATGACTTTGTTTGAATTGTTGCCGATGTCTCTAAGTGAGACTTTAACTCTTCACTTACAAACACTTTATACTTCTTCCAGTGTTACCGAAATATTCCAAAAATCAAAATTATTTCCACCACGTTTTACAACAGAATAGTTAAAGTCTGCAAAATAAACCTGAATAATTTGGTTGTATTGTGCAAGATGTCCGTAAGCCGCATTATCTTTTCCAAAATTATTATACTTGTCATAAGCAAGATACATCCAGAATGGTCCTTTATGATTTTCATACCAATCTAGAAGTTCTACTCCACCTGCTCCACCATCTGCAGTAAATTCTTGTGTTTGATTTTCATAAGGAGATCCTCCGTTATCTACATCAAAAGCGGGATTCTGAAAATATTGTCTAGATGGAAGCATATTCCAAGACATAGATATTGAAAGTTTATCTGCAATATGGTAAGAGCGCATGCGTCCATTAATTGTTCTTTGACGCTGTTCTATTCTTTCTTGTTTAAATCCTATTTCTCCACGGTTATGATCTGAGAGTATTAAGAACTGGTCAAGCAGTGCCTCAGAAGCCTCTGCAGGGGCATCTGCGCCTATTTCATATCCCGTTGGTACATAGAACCCATCTACCAAAGTTCCTGCATTTTCAGACCAAAGGATGGCTTGGGGTCTTTGATATCTACGTCTACCAGTTAGGTATGCCTGTGTTGCCATTATCTTTGACCTCTAATTCTTTGTGCATCTACCCGCTTTATTTCTGTCATAACTGCTCTAGCAATATCGCTAGGGTTTGAGTTAGTTCCATTAATATTAAAGCCTAAACTATAATTATACACTGCCGTAGAGTTGTCACTAACAGATGCTGAAATATTATTAATAGGAAGATTAGACATTCCACTATTAGATCCAAGCATAGATGGATATTTAGATTCATTGATAGATGATAGCATTGGGCCATATGCTTTTGCAGCAGCCTTATTTACTATAAACTCTCCTGGTGTAAGCATTGCTGGAACTGTATCAGAACCAACGGCGCCACCACCTGCCATATATTTAATCTTACCGCCATACATTTTCTTTTGTGTTAGTTTATTTAATTTTGCAAGGGAACCACTTATCTTTGCATTTAAATCTTTAATGCTCTGCACTACAACAGCCTTTTGTTCTGGTGTAATAGTTTCTGGTGTTATAGTTCCAGCCTTTGAGCCTGCTTTAATTTCATCAATTGTAGTTGCGCCAGAGCCTAATGCCTTTTGTGAAGCAAGTGCTGATGAGAGTGCTGCTGCTAATGCTTGAGCACTTCCTGCTTGTTTTAATAGTTCTGCTGTAAATGGAATTCCTGCTTCTGTTGCTTTAGCAATTAAGTCATCAAGATCATCTATATCTTGTTTTGTTTTTCCAGAGTAAAGCGCTCCTTCTTTAGCAACCATGACTTGATTATTTAATGCTGTAATGTTGGCATTAATTGAAGCAACGGTATCTTCAATAGTTTGTTTTTGTGCTTCTAAGGTTTTTAGTTGTGTTGCTTCAATTATATTAATTTGTAACTGAAGTTCTTTATTTTGTTTTTCAATTGCATTTCTTCCAAGTGCTGCGATTGCTGCATCACGAGTTGCAGTTAAACTATCCCTTTGTCCAGATACTGCTGACTGTGCTTGTTCTGCTCTAGCATCTTGCATTAATTGTGCTGCTGATGAAATGTCTCCACGAGTAAGCGCATCTGCAATTGACATTCTTTGTTTTTGAATATTTGCAATGTCTTGGTTAATGGTTGCAATCTTATCAAGTGCATCTATCTGCTTATTATATTTTTCATTAATATTATCTTCTTGCAATGCTATTTTTTCAAGAGCAAGGTTATTGCTATCAATAACTGCCTGTATTGGACCAATCTGAGACTTTGTAACATTTTCAATTTGCTTGTTTATATCTGCTAATTTCTTTTCCTGTATATCTAAAGCATTATTTTCTTTTTCAATTTGTGGTGCAAATTGCATGTCAATAAGTTTTTCACGAAGCCCTGCTTGAGCCTGAGATCTTTCTAGTTGTTTCTGGAATAAAGTTGGTCCAGACATGTATTGGTATTCTGCTTTTGTTTGATCTGCTAATGCTTTTTTATATTCTTTAACCAATGCAATAATTTGTTTTAATGATTTACCCTTGCTATTTGCAATAACTAAAGATGCAATTTCAGCGTCATTAGATAATTCTGTTGCTGTCTTTTCATCAATTTTTGCATTACGTAAAATGATAAATGCTTTAGTTTGTTCTTTAATTGCTTTAATTCTTTTTTGAAGAGCATTTGCTTCTCCTTCTCCAGACTTAAGAGATTTTGCAAGTTCATCGGCTGCTTTCTTTGCATCTTCAAGGTTTCTTGCTAATCCTTCATCTATTAATTCTTGAATTTTAATCTTTGCCATTTCACGTAATCTTGAGTCTGTGCTATCAAGATATTTTAACCAAAGGCTTTGCGCTCCTATAACTCCAAGGGTAGATGCCTGAAGAACAAGCATTTTACTACTCATATCTGTTACTCCAGATACTGCTGCTGCAATTTTAGGATCCATTAATTTTAATGTAGCATCCATAAGCAATAAGCCACTAGGCTCTGGCATATTTCTAATTTGAACACTTAGTGCTTGGAATTGTGTTTTAAATTGTTCAACACTAATTGCTCCACTTGCAACTTGTCCTCCTAGTCCAGAGAATATACCTGAAAGTGATTTACTTGATGTGCTAAGTTCTTTTTTAAGTTCTTTTGACATACTAGTAATTTCTGTTACTGTTCCTCTGCTATTAATTCTTATCTTTTCATACCCTGTTCCAAAGGCTTTATTTAGCCGTGCAATAGAGTCCCCAGTGTTTTTTGATAAAGCATCAATAGATTCTTTAGAGAAATCAATTGATTTTACATCAAGGTTAACATCAGTATTTCCAGCCTCTTCTTGTAGAGCATCAACAATTGTCTGAATTTGTGCAGTCGCAAATCCTCTACCCTTTAATTGTATTGCCAAAGACTTTAATACAAGTTCTGACTCTGCAAGTGTCGCACCTCTAAGTGCAGAAATATCTTTTCCAAAATTCTTTTTAAATCCTTCTGATGCCTTAAGTTCTTCAACCTTTGATCTTTGTCCAGTTCCTAATCTAAGTGTTTTAGGTCCAATTTCTGAAGGAAGTTTATTTGCAACAACATTAAAGAAATCTCCTAATGTTTGTAGTTTATCTTTAGTTAAGACTGCAACATTTCCAAGACCTTCAATTGCTTGACGTTCTTTTTCTCTTGCATCATTAATTAGTTTAATTGCAACAACTCCTGCAATTAATCCAGCAGATGCTAAACCAAATCCAAGTTTAAATTTAGACAATAGGGTTAATATTTTTGTTCCAGTAAACATTTGAATAATTGAAGATAACGCAAACATTGGTCCAGAAATTTGAAATACAATCTCTGAAAGTTTTCCTAAATTTCCTCCAGCCATTGATGCTACGCCAGATAAAGATGTGAGAGCAAACATTCCACCCATGACTGCATTATTCATTCTTCCAAGTTTGGCAGATGTCTCTCTAATCTTATTTAATTGTTCTTGTCCTGCAGCAATTACTTGTGGGCTTGCTGGCATTCCTGAAGCAACTTGTGATAATGTTGCTGCTGGACCTTGTGGCCTTGTTGCTCTTCTTGGACCTTTTCTTCCAGTTGTTGTGATTCCATTATTTGCTAAACCTTCTTGTACACCAATAACAAGACCATTAGCAGCATCAACACCAATTCTTTTCATTCTTCTAGATGGAGAAGAAGATTCAAGTGCTTTTCTTGCTGATTTATCCATTTCATCTACAAGATTTTCAACACCTGCTTGCACACCTCTAAGTGGTTGCCTTGTATATGATCCAGCAGGATTAAATGAACTTGCTGGTCTGACTTTACCAGGATTGCTTCTGCTTCTACGACCAACTCTTGTATTTCCAGCAACAATGTTTCCAGAAGCATCTTCTGTAAATTCCCCAGAAGCAAGCATTTGTCTAATATATTCTGCATTAGACATATTCCCAGATGCTGCTCTTGGCTGAATTCTAACTTGTCCAACTTGTTGAGCAGATTTATCTAGTGCCTGAGCAACCTTTCCAATAGAAGTATCAAGCAACTTATATTGATCAATTACTTCTCTTGTTGCCTGTGATAAAAGGTCATCTGAAACTTTTTGGTTTTCTGTTTCTTTAGCAAGTTCAACAGTTCTATCACGAATTTCGTTTTCTAATTGTGATGTTGCATCAATAATATTTTTATCTTGAATATTTCCTCCACCAGATTTTACTGATGAAAGCATTTTTCCAGTTGTTGCATCCCATACAGATGTAAACTTTGAAATTTCTGCAGTACCTTTTTCTAATAAAATATTTAAACTTTGTGGAAGTTCTGCAACAAGGTTTGAAACAACTTTAATAAATTGTGGATATTTAGCAGCAAGTTCTTGAAGTCCTGCCATCTGAATACCTTGTGTATATTGTGCACTTCCTGATGCAAATGGTTTTGTTAGATGTGCTCTTACTGCATCAGTTCCTTGTGCATACCCTGGAATATTTCCAGCAATCATTCCTCTAATTAGCGGAGCATACTTTTTAGCCATTGTTTTTGGAATTACTGCTTCACCAGGTGTGAGCATAGCAGGAACTGTATCTCCGTTGCCACTACCTGGAACAGAAACTACACCATTTGCAAAACCTTTTCTTCTTGGTGGCAACATTGCTCCAGGATTTGCGGCTGCAAATCTTGATGCTGCTGCTGCAGCAGATGAATATGCTGATATAAGTTGATTGATTGCTGCTGACTCTGCATTAAATGTTTGTGTAAGTTTGGCATGTGTTTGGTCAAGAGAGTGTGCTGCTGCTGCAGCGTCTAACTGTTCCATCGTCATATACTGTGTTTGTTCGCCAAGAACTTGTGTCTGACCAGTTAATCTTTGATATCCACCACGTAGCGTTAAGAATAGTTTAATAATATTTGCAACACCATTTGCAAGCAAACCGAATGTCATAAGAAGTACAGGTCCTACTGCACCAATACCAACAGTTAATAAGGTAATTACTCTTTTTGTTCCGTCTGATAAATTGCTAAATTTTTCAAGTATATTTCCAACAAAATCAATAATTGGAGTAACCGCTTGTAAGAATGCCTGACCAACTGGAACAAGAGCAATCTTTAAATCTTCAACACTCTTTTTAAATTTGTTCATTGCAGAGTCTGCGGTCATTCCAAGTTCTTGTTCTGACAATGCAGATAAATCTTCTACAGAAGAATTTGCTAATGTGAGAACACGAGCAGCCTGATTTCCATCTTTTGCCACGTTAGCAAACAATGTTGATAGACGTGCAAACTGGAACTTTCCAAACATCTGCTCAATTGCTCTTGCTCTGTTTAAAGGATCTAACTGATTAAGTGCTTGTGCAAATTCAATTACTGTTGCTTTTAGGTTTCCTTTATTTCTTGTAACAATGTCAGTTGCATTAATTCCAAAACCCTTAAGCATATCTGACGCTCTTTTAGTTGGATTAATGAGTGCTGCTAAACCAGACTTAAGTGCGTTTGCTCCTTCAGATGCATTAATGCCACCTTCTTTCATTGCTGCCATAAAGAATGTTAAGTCTTTTACGTCTCCACCAAGTTGCTGAATAACTGGTGCTACCTTTGGAATTGCTGTAGTAATATCATCAAGGGATACAACTGTTTGGTTTTCTACTGCGTTAAGAAAATCAATTGATGTTGCAAGTTTATCTGATGACATTCCAAATGCATTTTGCAAAGAAATAGTTGTTTCAAGAGCCTTCTGGCTATCAATCTGACCTAATACAGAAAGACGAGTTGCTTCTGTTGTTTGTCTCTGTAAATCAATTCCAGAAAAACCTGCTGCTGCTGCTTCTGCTGCTACCCCAACAGTTTGAGAAACTGCAATTCCATACTTAGTAAACATTTTACCAAGTTCTGTAATATTATCAAGGGCTTGCTGAGTCTCTTCTTGTGGTGTAAATAAATCTCCGTAAACCTTTTTAAACTTTATCGCTTGCGCTTCCATCTCCATAAATGTTTTGGTTGCTGCGGTTCCTACTGCTATCAATGGAAGGGTAAAACCAACCATTAGTTGGCGTCCTGCCCATTGCGTATTCTTACCAAAATTTAATAGGTTGGTAGATCCTTGTTTCATTAACTGATTAAATAATGCTTGTTTCTGTGCTGCTATCTGGACTTTTGTACCATAGTCATTCATGTCCAACTCTGTTGGCATTACAGAAATTGCCTTCATTGCCCCGTTAGTATCACGACCTAACTTAATATATTGGGTTTGAAGTTTTTTTACTCTTTCTGTTGCAACTTTTTCAATTGTGTCAAACTCTGATCTAAAAAGTTTTCCAAATGTTTTAGTAGATGCACCAGCATAGCGGAAGTATTCCCGCATTGAAAATTTGTTTTTTTCTAGTGAGTCAGTAAATGATTCTGCAGAGGTTCTGACTGTTCGCATTTCTGCGGTAAATGCACCAATTGCATTAATACTATTTAATAGATTTTTTTGTAAGTCTTTTTGTGCAATCGCTGCAGTTGCACTTGATTTGGCTATTGAGGTGTGAAACTGTGAAATCTGTCGTTGGAGAGATTTCAGTTGTGCTAATGCATTGGACGAATCAATATTAATGTCAATATTTGCATTAACATCAGCCATTTAGTTTCACACCTCTTTTAAATTATTCAGCCATAGTTACGCCAAGAACGTCTGAAACTTCAGCAAGTTTAATACCTGATGCTGCTTCTACGATCTTGTAAACAGTTGGAAGATCAACGATCTCCTCTAGTTTTGTAACGTCTTCTGAGAGTTCTGGCTTATATTGTTTCATCGCAATCTGAACGCATTCCATAAGAATGTCCATAGATTTTTCGTTGTTATCCGCCACTGCTCCCACACCCTCAAACTTCTTCATAAATGGACGAAGTAGAGAGATTTTCAGAGGACGTACTGTAACCTTTGTGCCATCAATTAGCGTAAGGATTGTTTCCTCATGCGTATTTGTTGCCATTATTTCCTCCTATAGGTTATGTCAATTATAGCATAGAAACGCTATTTTCTAAGGTCTTCGTATTCAAGTCCTGCTCCAATACCAAACCCTGCTTGTCTAGCATTTTGTCCTTGCAATGCTAGAATATCTTTACTATCTCCTGTTGCTCCACGACTAAACACTCGTGCCTTCATGTCTTCCCATTCTTTTTGTCCTCTTTCTGATCCAGATTCTTTATCTAAATCTACCCCCTGAATTGCAGCAAGAAACTTTTTTTCTTGATAGTCAAGTTCTCTACGACTTGCCAGGGTTGCCATTAACTCTGGCATAGATAATGACTTTTCTAGTTCTTCATAGTCTTTCCATATACCCAGCAAAAATACTTCTGATTCAATTTTTGCTAAATCTAATTCTGACCAAGACGATCCACTATCTGTTGCCTGGTCTTTAACAGTATCATCAGACTTTTGATTAATTTTAATTCCAGCAGAGATATCTAGAATTGTGTATATTGCTGGCATATCAAAACTATCCTCTACATCTGACTTGGCTTTTGATATTTTTGGATAAAATTGCTTCATTGAAATTCTTACACATTCAACTAAAAACTCTATAGCCTCATCATCATTTTTAGCATTTTTAACATTTTCAAATGCCTCCATAAATTCACGAAGATATTTTATTTTTAATGGAATAATTTCTATTTCGGTTCCATTAATTAATGTAACATTTTTAGTTTGATATACAGTTGTTGCCATAATCTTTCTATTCTATCATAAGCAAAACAAAAAACCCACCTCGTTAGAGATGGGTCTTTAGTTAATCTAAGTTTAGATTATGATTGTCCCCAAGTACGATCTACGATCTTACCATAGGATCCTGACGCATCTTCAGGAAGAAGACGGAATGAAACTTCAAACATTGATGGCTCGTCACGCTTAGCGGACACAGTTACGTTCTCAATTGATAGAGCACGGTATGCTGTGTAAACACGCTCAACGGTGTCAGATGCATCGCAATCTCCAGTTCCTGGACCAACAGCAACGATTCCTCGTTCTACTGGACATTCTCCAAGTTCACCTGCAGATAGATTAAGTGTCTGACCTGTAGATGCTGCCTTGTTTCCTGTAAGTTGTGTATCTTTAAATGCTAATGCAAGAAGCAAGTTTTCTAGTGTTGCTTCAGCAAAAGCGGTAGCAAGATTAACCTGCATACCTTGCTTATATAGTTTTGCAACGTCAAGGATCTGATCAACTGCAACTTCACCAAAATCTGGTTGGAATTGTAGTTCAAGACCATTCATTGTATAACCTACGTTTGTATAGGCTGCATCTGCTGTCAGAGTATCCTTAAAAGATTCGCTTGAGTCAAAAGACTCTAGTGTTCCTGGAGTAAGAGTAGTATCTGCAACAAAGAGTGCTGCTGCACCAACGATAATGTTGTTTGACGTACCACGGCTATATGGCATATTTGTTCACCTCTTTCATAAAGTTTTTATTAAGTTGTTTGGCGTGTTTCCTCAACACTAATTATACTGCCTTTTATGTATATCTAGAATCTGGCTCTGTCTTGATATGGTAGTCATATTCAACAATAATCTTGTTTACAAAGAGGGTTCTTGCGGAGGCTAACTCTGCAACATCCCTACTTTCGTCTGCCTGATAGACCCTAGTATTATGAAAGAAAATGTTATATGGGATTGTATTTCCCTGAGAGTTTAACACTGGATTTGCAATAGCCCAGGAGTTGATATCTTGGGCTGATGAATCTTCACGGTCTAAAGCATTAGATATTACACGAACAGAATCTATCAATTTACCGACATCTGTTGAATATAAGAAATAGATTAATTGCTCTCTTTTACGAGCATAGAATGGTGTTGGTCTAAATCTCATAAGTCTGTCATAAACAACCAGCAAAGGGCTTTCTGTTTGTCTTATTACAATACTATCATTGTATAGATCTTCAATATTTGTTGGAAACTGTGCTGGAACCATTGGGCTTGGATTTATTAAATCTGCTTCAGCGATTAGACCATAATGTGCCAACTCTGAAAGTATATATCCATTCAAAAATGTTGGTGGGAATCCAGTGTCTGTTAATATAGTCATAGTACTATTCTACCCCAATTGTTGCATTGGCAATCCATTTAAATCCAGTTTCAATACCCTTACCCCTACCCATTCTTGATCCAGCCTTAAAGTTTGTTTTATATAGTTTTGGTTTTTTAATATAGTCATATAGGCCAGAAGCACGTATAAACGATTGCTTAAAATACCTTGAAATAAAAATATCAACTGTTGATTCAAAACTTCCAAAAACTTCGTCTCCACCTGGAGATTCAACTTTAATTGGTTTTCTTGTAAATACTTCTCCAGTAGGTCCGTTAAATCTTAATGCCTGACCTCTTGTTGGTGAAATTGTTACTGGAATTCCATTTTCCATTATTTTTGCTTTATTGTAAAATGGAACAGTCATATTTTCAGATACCGTTCTTGATTGTCTAAATGTAGAGTTGATGGATAGGCCAACATTACTAACTGTGTAGTTTAAATCAAATAGTCTAGAACTTGGGCTTCCAACTTGGTTCCATTCATAAACATGGTGTAATGCCTTTGGATTAGACCTTGCTTCAACATCTACATATTGTGACAAGGCTTCTATAACGCCCTTTCCAAGTTTATCAAGAAAAATCTTTTTACCTTTTTGAACTCCTTCTAAAAAACCAAAAGAGTAGTTTACGATATTATTCATTTGAGCAGTAAACATTTTGGTATCCATGTTTACTAACATTAGTCGCCTACCGTTTGGTTCTCAGTTCTACGCCATAACATCTTATAATATTCTATATTTCCAAATGGTCCAGTAAATGGTTCTACTGTTGCTATTTCATAAATAGTTCCTCTGCCAGATCTTGAACCTGCAGTTTCTTTATATATGGTTACATCATTTGCACTTCTAATATTTGTAATTAATATATTCGTTATTGCGTTGTATGAGTTGTTAGAGGATATTCTTGGATCATTAACTGTTCTTGCAACTAGTTTATTTTCATATTGTAAAAAGGTTTCAGGCTTTATATCTTCGGTTCCTGCCCCACCTACTGGTGTTGCATTACATATAATTGTTCTATCGTATACCCAGTCTTTTTTGGGTTGTCCATAGTCACCTTGGGCAAGAATTGGAAAATAAATATCTGCCTTCATTGGATACATAAAGTCTGTAGTTTCGCATGATGCCATTACAACACTCCAGGACGAACAATATTATTGACATATTTAGACAAAATCTTGTCTACAATAATATTTCCAGTACCCTCTGTAAATCCTTTATCATACTCAATCTTAAATTGATCTGTGCTGTAGTTCTTTACGTATCTCTTATAATAATCTAACTTACCACATTTAATATCATTAATCAACATTTTTGTAGCGTCTTGAATATCAATTGGAACAACTTTGTAACCAGTTTCAACTAAGAAAATATAATCTGCTCCCTCTGCAAAACCAACTCCAGCAGTAATGGTTTGAACATTTCCACTATCCTCTGTATCAAACAGTGCATATGAATCTGACACTGCTAATGGAATTCTTGAAGGACGTCTTTCTGCTCTATTTAATGAATCTGTTGCCTGAACTGGATCTTTGGTAATTGCTGTTTTATCTTTAGTGATTAAGTAATTAAAATCTCCAAGTGCTGGACCATCTACATTGCTTACGTCATATACTAATTCTGCATTTTCGTATGCCTTTAAAATTTTATGGGTTCTATCCCAAAGTGGAATATAGTCTGTTTCTTGTCCAACAACTTCCAAATATTTACGATTGTAATAAAAACCATCAACCATTGTATCAATAATTGCTCTAGCAAGAGATTCGTATTCTGTATACTTTGCAATCTCTGTTGCAGATACTTCATTATATGAGGCTGCTATTTCAATTGGATTTACATATGGACGCTCAATTTGTAGGTTGTCTTCAATAACTATATCCCCACGTTCTCCATCAATGTCTTCATATACTGTTAAGGCATAAGACTTATCGTATTTAACAAAGTCACCAGACAACTCATAGACAATTTTTGATCCAGCAGTTGAGGTAACAAACTCCTCAACCTCTGTTTGTTCTGGTACATCTTCAATAACGAGAATGTAGTCTGTAGATGCATCTGGAACTGTATAAGTAACAGATAGTGGATATGGTGGTATACGAAGAATGACTGACATAATTATTTACCGTAGTATGAGGCTACTTCTTCAGGCTGTGCAATTCTGACTGCCTTGCGAGTAATCCACTTTTCCGATGCCTCCTTTGAGACTATGTTATACCCCACCTTTAGTTCTCCAAGTCCTCCCCAGTAAATATTCTTTTCTGAGTAGACTGCTACTTTTTCTGGAACTGCCTTTGTTTCTTTAATATCGTCTTTTGGTTTTTCTGGATTAAAACTAGCAATTACTTCTAAAATTTCTAATTTAGTAGATACCCCAAATAGATCAATGTTATTTTTTTTAGCATAAGATTTTAGTTCCATTACGGTCTTTGTTGCTAATTCTTCCATTGTCATATAATCTCCTACGTTCATTTGTAATTATACCAGAATATGACTAAGGGACGGTAGCAATTAAACTACCGTCCCCTAATCTGGGTTGTCAATGATTATGAATCAGTTGCATCTGCATCTGCATAAGATACAGCGTCTAGTTCTTCCCATTGAATACCAAAACGGACGAATACTGTGTATTCAATTGTGTCCTTCTTTGGCTTGTATTCACGGTTTACAGTGATGTCTCTCTGGAATCCCCATACACGGTTCTGAGGGAATGTTAGATCAACATAACCTGCAGGGTAGTAAGGAACTTCAAGAACATCTACACCAAGTACACGAGTTGTACGTGAGTTACCGAATGTTTGTCCTGCGCCATCAAGGTATGCTTGACGGTTAGACTGAGTGCTTCCTGGAACTTGTCCAGCAACTGCTTCTGCGATTGCATCAGCAAGTGTACCGTTGTTCTTAACAATACCCTGGAATGCGTCAGTACCTGCGTAGAACTTAAGATTGCTCTTAAGTGCACGGTACTTACGTGGCATAGCCAAGATAATGTCCTGCATAACTGCAGGTGTCCACTCGTTATCAGATACAGTAACTGCTGCTTCGTGAGCATCATTTCCTGCAACTTGGTTTACCTGAGCAACGAAGCCAGGCATGATTGAAAGGAAAGCGTCTCCGCCTGATCCAATACCGTTAATAGCAAGATCTTCAATATCGTTAGCAAAAGCGTTTGTCATCAAGCGAACTAGATGATCTTCAAGCGCTGCTCCTTCAATATTGTCTTCAAGTGCTTCTGTAGAAACTTCCCAGTCAAGACGAATCTTTTTGGTTGTAAGTTCTACCTTAGAGAATGTTGCGCCAACGTTTGTATAGTCTGGTGCACCCTGTGCTGCTGCACGGATAACACGCTCTCCAACGTTAACCTTCTCAATTTCCATAGTGTTTGCTCGCATTGTAACCTTACGGCCATCTTTGGCGAGAACAGTTGCATCCCACACGTAATCAATAAAACGACGTGCTTGTTCAGGTGCTAGAATACCACCAGAGACTCCTGTAGGATTTACGGCATTTGCTCCTGTTGTAGAACCAAATGCTGCTGTTGCTGTGTTACCAAGCGCTTCTGCTGGACTTACGTTACCGTCAGCATTACGTCCTGTTGCACCACCAACACCACCAGATACGAATGAGCCTTGTGAGTTTACCTCATTACCTGCTCCTGCTGAACCTGGATAGTTTTTTTCTATATTTGTATTTTGTTCCGACATATTGTTCACCTCCTAGTGATATATACCTTAGTTAAATAGGTCGGTATTTGTGAGGAAACGACCGCCCCATAGGGATTTTTGAACCACTTGTGGTGATTCCTGTACGATCTCGCCTAGATCGCCAGACTTGCGGAAAGCGGTGTCTTGCTCAACGGCATCTACTCGCTTGCCAAACTCATTAAAGTTACCCTTAATATTGTTAACATCAGATGTAACTGTATCAAGAGACTTTGTTACTGCTGCTACCTGCTCATTAAGAGACTTAATGGTTGCAGCAAGATCGCCAAAGGCATTAGTAAGAGAAGCATTAATTTCTGAAACTGCTTTAGCAACTTCTTCCTTAACTTCTGCAACGGCATCTACCACTGCTTCTTCTGCTTTCTCTACCTCTACTGGTGCCTCTTCAGCAACAGGAGAGTCTGCACCACCGTCAACTGCATCTGCAACAGGTGCTTCTTCAGCAACTGCAACTTCTTCAGCAACTGCAGGAGTTTCAACAACTTCTGCTGGTTGTGCCTCTGGAGCAACCTCTGCATTTTCAACTACAGCGTCTACTGCTGCTTCTGTTGATTCTGTCATGGGATTTACCTCCTTAGTAATCTTAATTGTACTAATGCCTTTAGCACTATCAACTAAGAATTTGATCATTTCTGTATTTTCTTTATCATTCTTTTCTATAAAACCTATATTTTGCATCTTGTTGCCATTTGTTGGGCTTACTGCTGATTCAGCGTCTGATATCATTACAATACCGCTTTCTGAATCCCAGAATACATTTTCAACTTCTGCCTTAGACAGATATCCACTAACAACATTTTGTCCATTTACCTTTTCAATAGATACAATATTAGCAAATTGATTTGCTGGATTATCTACCAAAGAAAGTTCATGTAGTTCATAATTCTTAATTACACGGATTGACTTATCCATCTTTTCATCATAGGCATCATCCCATGTCTTAATGTTTCCACCGATTGAGAAACCAGTATAGGTTCCGTCTAAAACCTTTTCCCATGCATCTTGTGCGCCCTTTGAAACGTATGCAGATACATAAACTCCGCTATAAAATTTCTTGTCATTTGGATCAAAGTATTTGTCTTCTTTAAATGAAACAATCTTTCCAACCGCTGATGGCTGGTGCATTTCACGAAGATTTCCACGGAAGTTTTTAAATGCTTCAACGCTGGATTCTGTTGTTACAATATCGCCTTGCTTATCTACGTTGTCAAGCGTTGCAAATCCTGACACCATACGGCGTTCAATGTCTACTTTTCCAATTGGCATTGAGAGGCGAACATTGTCACCTTCAGTTACCCAATGAGCCTTATTTATTAACATAGCCTTCTTATTATAGCATTTGTTTATAAGTTTTTCTCAACTATTGAGATGCTCTACCTTCACCCTGTGGATTGCGTCCAGATACTGTTGTAGTTGAGTCAGAGTTATTATTTGTTCGTTCTGCATCTCTTTGACGTGTACCCGCTAAATTTGCTCTAGCATCAGTTGCTTGTCTTGGAGACATAATAAATGGTTCGTCACCATCTGCTCTTTGTGGCAAATCTAACTTTTCACGAGCCTCATTTGGAGTCATAACCTGAGTTTTAACATATCGCTCAAGAATCTGTGACTGGGCTATTTCGTCTGTTAGGGTTAGTTCATTAAACTTAAGTTCAAGGATATCTGTCTTTTCACGAATAATCTTATTTACAATCTTTTCAAGATGTCTTTGTGCTGGACGAGATACCTGCTCTTTAAATGTACGATCCTGTGATAGTGCTGCTGCGATTCCACCAGAATCTGCACCACCAAGTTTAGACATTGGAACCTGATGAGCAATTAAAATATCATCACGATTCTGCTTGCGATACTCTTTAAATGAACCGTCCTGGATACCATTTTCAATTGGCTCCATCTTAAACTCAACCTTATTGGTATCAGTATCGCCTGGAAGTGGTATGTATAGGGTTCTGTGTGACTGAGCCTTTAGTCCAGTCTGTAGGAATCTAAACATCTTGTCTTCAGCATCCCCTGAAAGTTTTGCCCCTTTAAGGGTTACAACATATCTTGGAACAGCCTTGTTTTCAAAGTAGTCAATGTTGTATTGAGATGCAAGTTGATCTCCAACCAAAGATGGCATTGCTGCAATAATATCTGGAATTCCATAAAATGTATTTAAAGGAGAATATTCTTTAAGATGAATAATCTCATTTGGACGTGGGTCTGTTCCCATTGGATTTGGATTCTTTGCACCAAAATTTCTAAAGTAAACGACCTTCTGCCCAATGATCTGAATATACCCGTCACGAAGGCGACGAACACGAACAGTCGTTGCTGGAATGTGACCAACATATCCAATTTCTCCAGTTACAGTTCTTCCTACTTCAATAAAACCATTTCCAGTAGCCTGAAGATCTGTGTAAACTTTTTCCATTGTTTTTGTAAAACTATCATCATCGTTAAGATTTTCTAGCCAATCACGTAGTTCAATCTTCATTCTTTCAATACGACGACGTGCACGATCAACTGCTGCTTGGTCATCATTGTTTTCAAAACGTAGCATAGTTCTATCTGTAACATCAAAACGGTATCCAAGACCAACAACATTCTCAACCTTGGCGTCAATTGCAGCATGGTTAGCAAAAGATGTGTCATAGAAGTTAGCCAACTCATACATATTGTATGGTGGAGTGATTACGTCAAATAAACCATATCCATTACGATACACTGTTCCAGGATTAATCTGCTTTGATCCAGAGTCAACTCCTGATGGCGTTGCATTAGCAGCATTTAGATATGCTTCGTTACCTTCTGGATTAACATACTTTGACATATTCCGTGTTGTTCTACGACGAAAGTTTTGGTCAAGACCATCGTAGTCTTTTAAATTTTCCCAAGACTTATTAAATGGGTCCTGAGACTTAAAAATATTTTCATCACGCTCTTGCGTGTTTAATCCTGCACGTACATATTCTTGATCAGCCATTTTCGTATGCATCTCTTCCGTGTTTATCTAGTGTTTGTTGCGCTGCATGCCAGGCACCAAGATCGTTCATTGATGGAATAAGACCAGCCTTGAGTCTTTCTTTTTGTTCTGAATACTCTTCTTCACTAATTCTATGTAACCCAGGAACAAAGACTGCCTTGCCTTCTCCATCATCACCGTATAATATTGCAGCACTTCTAAGTTCAGAAATCTTTGAAAGATCTCCACGCTCAGCAGGTATATTTAAGATTGAGCCTTCATCATCTGTAAACCACTTTCCATTTGACTTCTTATATACATATAGTCCCCAGTCATAATGCTTTTCAATTACCTTGCGACGTACATTTTTGACATATGGCTTACCAGTTTTTGGGTTAATTAACGATTCCATAACCACAAGTATAGCAGATTATACGGCTGTGTTGGTAGTGGTCTGCCAAGAAACAGTATTATAGATCCTTAATCTGTCAAGATCTATGTTCATACCGCTATCATCATCAATAATAATCTTATTAGTTCCCAAATATGTCTTATAAATGTCTGATGGATTAACTCCGTATGCGTCTGATGCTGAGATTACAAGAACACCTTCCCAAACAAAGTTATTCTTCCAATAATTCCACTCAAAGTTTGTAACTCCATCAGTCTTGACTCTAAGCCATGGTCTTGTTAATGTACTTTGAACCTGTTGCAAGTTATTTGCTTGGTAGTATGCTATGTTGTTAAATATCATTGGTCCATTGAGATTAATTCCACCAAGGTAGTAATCTAGGTTAAGAGATGCTGCAAACGCAATACCTAAGACAGACCATTCTTTAACTGTTAATACTGGCTCTCTAACAAGAGTTCCATTTAAGTAATATGTTAATCCGTTGAAGTCTAGTCCAGTAAGAAGTGATTTAGCAAATATTTTTGCTCTAGTACCCTTTTCGCTATCAGCAACAATATAAAACTTTATAGTATCTTCTTTATAGTCAATCTCAAACAACTCTACTGGTGTTGATGGGAATGTGTCTTCATCATACCTCATCCACATTTGCATAGCGCTAACACTATAGTCTGCAGCCTGAGACTGATTCATAGGAACAGCAATACCACGGTTAACAAGTGGATCAAAGTCTCCACGAACCTCAATACCAGAATTACGTGTTAGATATAGATAAGGTGTGCTTCCCTTATAGATGCTAAATGGATTTTTTGATTTATAATCATAATAAATACCTGATCTTTTATATGGGAATAGGTCAACACCAAATCTTGTTCCAATAGGATTGAATGAGTTATCACTCAGTGCCTGTGATGCTAGTTCTAGTCTACGTAAGGAGATTGGCTTACTTAAAATTCCTCGCACATTAAACTCTAAATGATAAACAAGAGCAAGTTCATTAAAATCAACAGTTTTTGTTGGATATATTAATGTATTATTTACTACTTCAAACTTAGTTGTTTGCCAATCTGGATATAAATCAATATCAATTATTGATCCTTGTTTTGCTGGCTCAATTGTAGTAAAACTACTTTGTGGAGCATTGGCCCCTTCTGTTATGTATTGAAGAGTGATATAACTTTTAACTGATGCATCTGAAGTATCATACTCATAGTATTTGTTTGCCCTCTGAGCCATATCTTCATAATCGTTCCAGCCAGTAAATAGATTATTGTCTAACTGAGAATATGTTCTTTGTACTGGATTTGAATATACGTCTCTAAGTGTTCCATATGTCCAAGAAGATGTTGTTTCTTTTTCTGTTAATCTTGATGGGGATGGATACCCTAGGTTAAACTGTAAAAAGTCTAAATCGTAAAATTCGTTGCCAATATCATTTTTAACAAACTGAGCAAAGTAAGATAGAGGTAGGTAGTCTTCCCAGTATCCAGAAACCCCAATATCCAAAAAGAATGTTTCGTATGCTTGAGATGGAAGAAGTGTATAACTTGCTGTATGTGCAAGCAAATCTACTGCATCCTCTTCTATTGCAAAACCAGAATCTGTAAAGTGTGATGATATTTCTAAAGCATTTACAGATGTTGATATTCCAAATGAATATATTTTTCCTTCAAATGTATTTCCTGCTGTTTCATCTCCAGCAACATATATTTTTAATCCATTTTGATTTCCAAAGAATGCTGCAACATTTTCTCCAAAATTAGATGTAAGCGTATTTATATTAATACCTACGGCAAACTTTGTATCTTCTACTATGCTGCTATATGAATACAACTCTTCAGTTACCCCTCCAAAATAAAGACTATATGTGATTAGGTCTTCGTCCTGTTGTACCAGAAAGTAGTTTCCTGTAAGAGTGTTGTATATTTTAAATAGTGTTTGTGTTACGTTTAGATCTGGAGCGCTGAATACTCCATAGATGCTAGAGATTTGATTATTTAAAATATTAAATCTTGGGAAATTAAAATAACATTGAACGCTATCCCATGAAACATTAGGTCTAAAGGTTATGAAGTTGCTATCTTCTGGATCTTGAACATCTAGGTTATCTGTATAAAGTGTTTCAAGTGTTTCATCTGATAAAAATATTTCTGGTAAAGAATATTGTGGTGTTGTAAGGGTTGTAGTAGTTGTAGTAAGGTTATCAAATGTTCCCTGGTCCCATTGTGCAAAATCTGGATAGTTATAGTTAGCAGTATAGTCAGCAAAAGGATAATCAATAAAGGCTGATGTTCCACCATATGCTGAGTTAATTCCTTCTGGAGAAAGAACGCCCTGTCCATATACCCATCTTCTCTTTGCTACCGTTACTGGTACCTGATAAGAATAAATTGCAACACAATCAACTTCAATAGGATTTACATCTGTATAAGCATAAAATCCTAACCAGTCTTGATCCTTATCGTCTATATCGTATTTTGTTGGAAGTTCTAGGTTATCAGTATCTATAATTAAAGATATGATTTCTTCTCCATTTAGCAATACAGTTGCTGAATTTCTAATAATACGAATATGAATAAGCATTGGTCTAAACCATTCACCAACAAAGTGTGAAGAAAACTTTTTACCAATAACCAACGTTAAGAATCCACCTTCTACATAAAGTCCGTCTGTTGATGCAATTGGACCAAAAATTCTTTTAGGTGCATAAGCATCTGAGTTTATTCTTGCCCAGAACTCAACAGTGTATTCTTTATGCTGTCCAACCTTGTTTAAAAATCCTTTTCCAGGAACAATTAGAGATGGTTGATTATTTGCATTAGGAATAATCTTTGTTACTCCAGAGGCACCAAATACTAAAGGAACGCTTGTATTTTTTGCAATTAAAGAATTGTTGTATGCAAGATAATATCCAGTATCTGTTGAACTTCCGTATGCAGATGCTGCAATGCCGTCTGATGCGTTAATAGAAATTGTTGCAGGAACTGCTGATGGCTCTACTCCAAGAGAGTTTGTATGAAATTCTTCAGCCCATTGACCAACAGTTATTCCATTAAGATAGAACTGATAATCTTCTGGATTATCTCCACCATCAGTTGTGGTTATTTTTATTACTGCACGAAAATCTGTATTTTCATCTGGTATTTCAAATGTTCCAGAGACAAAACCCCAACTTTGAAATAACTCAGTACTAAATGTATTAAACTTTTGAACAATTGCAGATGTTGTTGTATCTGTATATTCATATCCAATAGAAACAGATTGAAGATATACACTATTTGAATAAAAGTATGCTCCTACAGAAAATGTTCCAAGAGTTGAGTTTAGGTTTTGAAAGTTTAGGATGTTAGGGCTAATACAAACAACATCATTAGTATCTCCAACTGGAACATCGCCTTCTAAAATTGTTGTAACACTATTGCCAAATGGCTGTCCTGCAAACCCTAGACTTGCTTCTGCTGTTCCACCATCAACAACCCATTGAGACTCTATATCTCGTTGCTGTTCTGAAATTAAACTTATATAATCTGCTTCATCGTCAAGCGCCCAAAGAACTAGTGGGTGCTCAGAAAATATCTTTTCTGCATATAAGTTTGATGGATTGGACATTTTTCTCCTATCCCCTTATTATAGCAGGATGCAAGTGCAAGAAGCACAATGATTTCTATCCCAAGCCCTTTGAGAATTTGTAGACAACGTTACAGCCTCTAAATGATCTGGGTTAATACACGGTTTAACACTACAAGTATGATCAATAACTAATCCTTTTAGAATTTCACCTTTTATAATTTCATAAACTACTCTATGTGCTGAAGCGGTTTTTCCTTTCCACTTTAATCTCCCATATCCATGGCGACCAACAGAACCCTGCCAAATCCAGCATCCTTTTTCATCTACTTTATATTTATTTAATGGTGAAATAGGAATAGGTCCAGGTGGTAAACCGTTAGTTAAACAATCTATACACCTAGACCTAAGACCATCTTTTTTAACACGACTATCTTTATAAAAATCCTTTGCAGGTTTTTCAATTTGACATACTTTACATCTTCTCATTTATAGAGTATATCACAAAGAATAGTGGCTAATAGAGTTTAATTTCGCAAGCGTCTGTTGAACAATATTTTTCTGATTCAGCATCAAGATTATCTTTGCCATCATAAATAGCAGACCAATCAATTTTACCAATTGTTCCAACATATGCGTTATATTCTTCTTTTGTAATATTTGTATATGGTTGTTGAGGGTATGTCTTATTACCCATTGGCAAGAATGAAACTGCCTTTAACTCTCCCTCGTAAAGATGAAGGGCTGGAGCAATATGCTTTGTCTCTGTTTCTTTATCAAAAGATAATGTTACAGACACACCATTGTCAGACCAGTACTTCTGGGCAGTTGCTGCCAAACCAATCTTTTCAAAAAGACTTACATCCTTCTCTGAGCGTGGATGTCCAGATGCTACTGGGAAATATACTACAGATGTATCTGCTGATACTAGGTCTGCCTCAATCTTATACCCTGCTGCTTTAAACAAATGAAGCATTGGATCTTGATTTCCAAAACGAATAGCACGTAGATAAAATGCTCCTCCAGGACCCCAGTGAACTCCAGGTGTAGCACCAGATAGAAGCGATACAGATCCAGATGGCTTTACAGTTGTTACACGAATTGATTCACGAACACATAGCCATTCTGAATACGAGTGATCGTATTGACGAATCTTCTTATATCCTTCATCCATCCATTCACGTATTGCTGGCATACCCTTTGTATCTGCAAAAGATGCAATACCAGTTAGGGATGTTCCAATACGACGATTGCGTTGCATAATTCCATTTGTATTTTGCCAATGAGTTGGCATAAGCGTTACAGTCTTTCCATAAAGATATGCAAACTTTAATGTACGAAGAAAATCTTCTCTATCATCGTGACGATTAAGATGAACCTCTACAAGCGTACAGAGTTCATAAGATTCTAATGGCTGCTCTGCACATGGATTAAAGCCCATTACACGATAGTCTTTTCCATCTGGTGCATCTGCAAGACGACCATAGTTACGAGCAACATCTAGCCAAATAAATCCTGGCTCTCCATTATTTGCAATAAGATCTACATAGTCTTCATAGTTAGTTCCAACTTCTGCAGCAATAGAGTTGTTTGACATCCATGCCCATCCTGGATTTTTTGAATCAAATGAATTTCTTTCTGGAAAGACCTCTGAGTTTTTAAGATTAATAAAGTCTTCATCTCCTGCTGCGCCCAATGCTAGAGTAGCAGAGCGACGAACATTTCCAGAAACAACGCAGGTACCAATAAGATTTACGATATCAACAATTGCACGAGAGTCAAGTTTTTCTCCTGCTCTAGAACCAATTACTTTTGTTATACGCTCATGTAATTCTATCAATGGCTTAGGTCCACTGGCTACCCCGCCAAACCCCTTAATAGGTGCCCCAAGAGGTCTGATAAGGTCATAGTTAAAATTTTGTATAGGTTGGTTCGGGCGAAGGTAAGAATTAAGAAGCATTCTTACTGATTCAACCCACCCTTCTCTTGTATCAGGAATTTCATAAATTGATGGTGGCTCTGTTGGAGCAAAGATAGCCAATTCTTTTTCTTGTCCAATAGTATCAAAGCCTACACCTATACCTAACATTAATGCATCCATTACCCAGGCAAAAAGGGCACCTGGATCATTACGATCAATATCACGAGTAGATACCATCGCACAATTTTGAAGGGATGCAGAGTTGCGCTTCTCCATAGTCATAGGGGTACCAAATGCCCAAAGACCACGACCTGGTGGTGTCCACTTTAACTCAAACATTCTTTGGAATGCTTCTTGAGCAGACTTCTGAGCCTTATTGTCATTCCAAGGTAAACGGTTTTCTTTAGCATGATTCTTTTGAACTGAGTACATGCCCTCAATTACACGCTTACAAACCTCATACCATCTTTCTTTTGTTCCATCCTCTTTCATACGAGAGTATGTACGGATAAACGTGATTTCTCCAAGTGAGTTTGATCCAGCGTCTGAGAAACCAAACGGTGCTGGAGTGTCCTTGTATTTTGCTACGAAATCATCTAGTAAACGAAAAGAAAAGATATCTGACATAAGAATTTGTAACCTCTCAATAAAAAAATTGTAAGAACTTTACTAACTGTAAAGTACTCCTAGTATATCATAAATTTATGAATATTTTTTATGCGTATTTAAATTAGTTTAAACCTTTACTTAAGGGTATTACTTTTAGTATTACAAAGTAGTTTAACTAATTACAAGACCAGACTTACCATTTTTAACATCTCCCCATGTAAGGGCTGGTAAGGCTGCCGAAATTGCAGTATTGTTAATTTTATAAGACTTTCCTGTAAGCAAGTTCATATGTTCTGAAGATGTCCAAGCATCAGTTGCATCTACCCAGTTAAATGTTTTACTTGTAGCACCTGATAATGTAATACCGCCACCATCTGCTGAAGCGTCTGATGTATTTCCATCTGCTAAAACAATGTTCTTGTCATCTACTGTTAAGGTTGTTGAGTTAATGGTTGTAGTTGTTCCATTGACTGTTAAATTTCCAGAAATAGTTAAATCTGCTGCAGATAGTGTTCCAGTAAAAGTTGGTGAAGCAAGTGGTGCTTTGGCGTCTAATTGTGTTTGTAGTGCTGAAGTCACACCATTCAAATATCCAATTTCAGTATCCGATACATCAGCAACACGGGATTGAATTAATGTTGTGTCTACTGACAAAGTTAAAGTATTTGATCCATCGTTATAACTTTTTGTTATACCTGTACCTGCTGTAAGAGCGGAATCAATAGCGTCTTGTGAAAGTTCTGCAATGTCAGATGTTAAAGCAACTGTTCCTGTTGCATCTGGAAAGGTAATGGTGCGGTCTGCCGTTGGGTCTGTTACAGATAATGTTGTTTCAAATGCATCAGCGGTACCTTCAAAAATAATACCTGCTGGTGCAAGAATATTTTTACTTCCATCAAGTTCTGCAACACCATCTATTGCACCTTTTTCAGCAAGTTCAATATAATCACCCAAACTAGATCCAAGGCTTGCTGCACTTGGTACATAGTCTAGTTCAGACCATATTGTTGATCCATCACCAATTTTAAACTGTGAGTCTGTTGTGCTATATCCAAATTCACCCTCATTTAAAATTGGGTCTGCATTGTTCCATTGAGTATTTGTGCCTCTACGAACTTGAATTCTAGTTGCCATCAGTAAACCTCCACAATATTAATCATTATACCAGTTTTCATGCTGCACTTCCGCCATCAATAACCATAGCAAAAGAAGTTGTTGCTGGAGTTCCTCCGTCTAAAGATGTTCCTAACCAAGGACCAGTTACGCCATTTCCTTGATATTGATAAATATCTTTAACAAATCCACTTTCATCAATACCTGTATAATGAGTGTGATCTATAACCGAAGTTGTATCATCATAATTAGCCATTGCATACCAAGTAGAACTGTAGTAGTAATAAATACGATTTGTGTTTGTATCTAAATGCATTGCTCCACTAGATGGACTGCCTGGAAAAGAACTACCAACGGTAATTGCACTTCCAGTAAATGCTGTTGTTTGTACAGAGTTGTCAGGGAATGTAACTCCAGTAGCGACCTTGATACCTTGTTTTACAACAAAGTCTTTATTATTAGTTGCCACTGAAGTTCCCTATCCCTTCAGCCCACATTACGCTTCAATAAGCGTCTTGTGAACCTTGACTGTTGTACCATTTGATGCTGTTACCTTAAGGCGTACATTTCCGCCTGAGTAATCTGCATCAGTTGTTCCAATAGATGTGTTGCTAATGATATCAGCATACTCTGTTAGATAAACGTTATCATTTCCATCTATTGTTACTAAAACTTCTAGAACCTGAATATCGCTACCGTTTTTCATTTGTACAATATATTTTGCAGATGAATATGTTGATGCTGACCATGAATCAACTACTGTTGCATTTCCATCTGTAAGTGATTGTGTGGCAGTTCCAATAAGTGCATCTGTAAGTGTAATAGATGTTGCTGTTGCTGCACCAAGACTTGGTGTTGTAAATGATGGAGAGATAAGTGGTGCTTTTGTATCAAGTTGTGTTTGAATTGCTGATGTAACACCATTTAGGTATCCAATTTCTGTGTCGGAAACATCTGCTACACGAACCTGAATTGTTGTTGTATCTACAGAAACCGCACCTGTTGAATCGTTATAAGATAATCCTGAACCTAATGCATTTCCAACTGCATCTTGTGCTCTTTCATCTGTAAAATATTTATTTGTAGATCCTTCAGAGATATCATCGCTACCAAGTGTACGAGTTCCACCAAGTGATACTGAAGTACCATTAATTGTAATTGCAGAATTTGTAAGTGATGAGTTTCCAATATTTGAAAGTGTATTTGTTGAACCACTGATTGATTTATTTGTCAATGTTTGAGCGGTATTTAAATCAACTGTAACTCCTGTATTAATGCTAAATGAGTTACCAGTTAGTGTCAATCCGTTACCTGCAATATATGTACCAGCACCTGAGAACTGTGTAAATACTATTGCATCTGTACCAATTGTTGCTGGCTTATTTGTTTGTACCCATCCAGTGCTAGCATTTGCTGTTCCTGAATATACGAATACGAAGTCACCAGAATCAACTTCTGATGCAGTATCAAAATCTGCTGCACGAGTTGGTTGACCTGAAGCCTGCACTACATAAATACCGTTTTCAGATTGAGTGGTTTGATTCTTAACAAGAATACGGTTGCCAGTTGCAAGAGTAATTCCGTCAAGAGTATCTCCATTTTCAAGAGCATTTGCAAGGTTAACATTTGCAGTTGTTGCTGCAACTACAGACTCATGAATATGAAGACCTTCTGTTACTGAGTCTACATAAGCCTTTGTTGCTGCATCTGTTGCATCAGTTGGTGTTCCAAGGCTTGTAATCTTGTATGTAGCAAGAGAAACATTTGCAATTGGTGCTCCCACAGCGTTTAAGGCAAACTCTGATGGATCTACAGAAATTGCTCCTGAAGAATCATCATAGTCAAGACCATTACCAACGTTATTTCCGATAGCGTCTTGTGCTCTTTCCTCTGTAAAATAAAGATTTGTTCCCTCTGAAATATTTGTTGTTGAAGCGTTTGCTGTAGCAAACTTAGAATCTAACTGAGTTTGAATAGCAGATGTTACACCATTTAAGTATCCGATTTCAGTATCAGAAACATCAGCAACTCTTGCTTGAATTGTTGTTGTATCTACAGAGATAGCGCCTGTTGAATCATTATATGAAAGACCAGTTCCAACTGCATTACCTACTGCATCTTGTGCTCTTTCGTCTGTGAAATACTTATTTGTTGAACCCTCTGCAATGTCATCAGATCCTAGTGTACGTGATCCGCCAAGAGAAGTTGATGTGCCATTAATTGTAATTGCTGAGTTTGTAAGTTTATCATTTGCAATTGATCCTGCAAGCATTGTATTTGTTACAGATCCAGTGTCTCCTGTAGTTACTACAGTACCGTTTACGTCTGGAAAAGTAATTGTACGATCTGCTGTAGGATCTGTTACTGTTAATGTTGTTTCAAATGAATCTGCTGTAGCACCTTCAAAAACAATGCTTGTTTCAAATGCTCCAACTGCAGGTGCTGCTGCCCACTCAATTCCATTAGTTGCTGAAGAATTTGCTGTGAGTACGTATCCGTTTGTTCCTGCTGCGAGTCTAGTTACTGCATCTGCACCAGAGGCAACAAGTAAATCACCTTTTGCATCTACTAGCGCTTCTGTTAATACATCGTGTCCATTGACGGTAGCGGTGCTTCCTTCAACGACTAAGCCATTCTTGACTCTAAAATCTTTTGTTACTGTTGCCATTGGGTCTCCTTGCTAAGCCTTCAAACCAGTTCGGTAATACCGAACGGTAATCGGGGTAATTGATGGTGTTACCGTCATACTGATTATACCAGAATTTAAACTAGCAGAGATTATTCCTATTTCACTTCCATAGTTTGATACTGTGCCGTATTCTGTAATATTGATGTTTGTTCCGTCAAAAACTAGGTTTAACTCAGTACTTTTAAAATAGCCTGCCGTAGCCTTTGACATTTGAATTACGTATTTGACTGTTCTCCATGTTGATGTATCTATGGTGTCAAATACGGTTGGGTTCTCTATTCCATTGATTGTTGATGAGTTATTACCATCTCCACCAAGTGCTTCTGCACGGTATGAAGTGGTATCAATTAGGTCAGTAAAATCTTGTCCTGTAGGCCTGTCTCCAGACTCAAATTTTGTTTTTAATGTGGTGATTGGAATAACGGCCATATATGTGATTATATCATAAAATATAGAATGTGCTACCGATGACTGCTATACCAATTCCTGGTGCATTGTTGCCAGATATGCCAGGGTAGCCAAGGTCTGTAAATCTAACTTTAAATGGATATATACCTTGAATCTCAGCAAGAGTAGCACCAATTCTTTTTACATTGGTCTTAGAGTAATTAGTTTGTTTTACTGAAGTTCTTACAGCATCCAGAGTTGTTACTTTTTGTACTGGCATGATTAACTTTCGTATGGACCAGTTATATCTTCAATAACTGTGATTGTTCCTTTGCATACCGTCCAAGTTCTTGTACCGTCGGATAGTTGTATGTCAAATGCATCGCCAGTTTCAAGATCTTCAGATTCTCCTGCAGTTAGAGATACTGTAAATTCTCCATCGTCATCATTTAATGTTGCTTCTGGTGTAAGGGATAAAATAAGAGAATTGTTTGTTGATGGTCTAACAATATCCATTGCAATGTTCCACTCACTAATTGTTAAAGGAACTCTTTCTTCATCTGTTACATAAACTCTAAATGCTGCTGTATCGCCACGGACTAATGTCCATAGAACTGTTGGTGGGGCTGATCCAATAGAAAATGAATCTGATCCTTGACCTCTGTATGTTGCCATTTTATAATCCTGCCTTCACTGCACCCCATGTGCCGTTGCCTTTTGGCGGTGTAACAAGTATAACTCCTGTTGTTGAATTAGCCTTTAAAACCACTCCTACGGCTCCTGAGCCACCTGCTGGCTTTGTTGCTGTAAGTCCTCCAGTTGTTCCAACATATAAAATATTTCCAGCGGTATATGAAGAAGTATTTACTCCAGTAAAAATACCAGAAATAATTGCTACGCCATCGCTACCATTTGAAATAGAAGTTGTTGCTAATCCTATTACTGGAAAAGTTGCAATATCTGTTGATATTGATTTTGCAACGGTAGTTTTAGTAGTAAAGCCAGTAGCATAAATAGGATCGCCTTTAGCAATTGTTGCACCACTGTTATTTGTTACTTCATGTGTAAAATATGGTAATCCTAAACCTGGAAGTACCGCTTCAATTCGCTCTGCTAAGGCTTGAATATCTCCAGCAACATCAACAGGATCTGTGTCTGTAGGAAAGGGGAGATCATATATTGTAGTTTCAGCCATGATAACAATTATTATACCACTTCATGAGCATTATATTTAATAATTTTATAAAAATATTATCTAAAACTTGACCTTTAAAGCCAAAAGATGCTATAATTAATATATGCTACCGACAGGTAGCATTTGTTCTCTAGGAGGTATCTTACAATGAGAGAAGCAAAAGTTTGGCTAGGGGTGTTGGTTTTGGTTATTTGTAGTGCCGTTTTTTCTGGTGCTGCAAAGGCTACTGCCGAGAATAACTTATTAAGTAAAAAGTCTTTAGATGCGTCTGCCACCCAACAGGTGGCTTTTTTGGTTTCTAAAGAGAAAAAACTTGAAAAGTATGAAAATGCTCATAAATTGACTGATGAGCAACTAGTTGATATGTTAAAGGCTGTAGGGTTTAAAGGGAAGGCTTTAAGGTCTGCTTGTGCTATTGCAAAGGCAGAGTCTAATGGTCGTCCCCTTGCTTTCAACGGTAACGTAAAAACTGGAGATAGTTCTTATGGTGTATTCCAAATAAATATGCTAGGGGAACTTGGGTCAGATCGTAGAGAAAAGTTTGAGTTAGACTCAAATGCTGAATTGCTTAACCCAGTGGTTAATGCACAGATCGCTCTTCACATGACTAAGGGTGGAGCAGATTGGTCTTCATGGAGTTCCGTAAATGGAAAACGGTACAAAGAGTGGTACAACCAACATCCATGTAAGTAATAACATTTAGTATAAAAATACCCCCCTTGCTTTTGGCTTGGGGGGTATTATATTTTAAGGTTTATTATTCTGCTTGTACTTCTTCTACAGGTGTTTCTTCTGTAGGTGTTTCTTCTACAGGTACTTCAATTACTGGAGCAGTCAATTCTTTACCATCATACGTCCAACCAATTCCCGCTGGATTCTCTAGTGTATATTCAATTACAATAGCATCTGGATAACAACCTTGTGCTATCTCTTTTGATTCAGCAAGTATTGTGTTTATTACTTGATTATTCATAATAATAGCATAACTAGACATTAGTTACTTCTTTCTGTCTAAATTTAAAACCATCCCAAATCATTCCAAATGATGCTGGACTATTTTCTAAAGTCATTTCAATAAATTCATGATCTGAGTATTGTTTTTTTTCTTGATTAAGTTCTTCTTCTGTTAATACAGCATAAGAAACTACTTCTTTATCAAAAAGAACTGCATACATTTTAATACCAGATTTTGACAAAGCCTTGTCCTCCATTGCCACCATATGCGTTTTGAGCGCCAGCGCCGCCACCGCCACCGCCGCCGTAACCACCGTTACCGCCAGTTGCGTTACCAGAGCCACCACCCCAAGGTGAAGGTCCATTTCCTGCGCCGCCGTATCCTCCACCACCAGCACCGCCAGAGCCACCTATTGCATTTCCTCCACCAGGAAATATTCCATTGCCAGCAGTTGTTGTTGAGTTGGCTGCACCGCCAGCACCTCCGCCAACAACACCTGAAGTAGCCTGAGGAGTTGTCTGACCTGAACCACCATTGCCACTTGTACCTGCACTTGGAAAACCTGTTCCTGCTACGCCAAATGATGCTCCTGGATTATTGGCTGTTGCACCACCGCCAGAAGCAGCAACTTGCCCAAAACTGCTTGAACCGCCAGCATTTGCTACTATAGCAGAACCTTGCATACCTCCATTGCCACCAGCACCAACAACTACGTTATTTGCTCTTGGTGTTAAACCAAACGCAGCACCACCACCGCCACCGCCAGCGCCATAAAGAGCGCTAGTGTTTGTTGTACCACCGCTTCCGCCACCACCACCTGCAATTACAGTTGCATAGACAAAATTATAATAAGTAGGAATGCTTACAGCACCGCTACCATTAAAGGTAGAACGTTCTTTCATTCTTGTAATATCTGTTCCAACTGCTGGATATTGATTGATTGCCATTACGCTATCTCCACTCCTGAAATGTGAAAGTCAATTGTTGTAGCAGATGCAAGACCCTTGATAGTCTGTGTTGTTGGAAGCACTTGCTTCAAGTCAACATACACTGTTGAGTTAGAATCAATAAATGTATCTTTATGAAGTTCAATATCATTTAATAAAATAGTAAATGTTCCTGCTGTTGAAGCACTATTTGCAACTGCAATGTTAGTTATTACTGCAGTTGTTGCAGATGGTACTGTGTATAGAGTTGTTGATGATGTCGCTGCTGCTGTGCGAGCAAGGACCTTAGATGTTACAGCCATTAGTTACTGTTTCCTTTTCTAGTAAGCGCCCATTACGGACATTATTGTATCTGCTGCATCAATGGTTCCCCAGGATTCTGAGGTTCCATCTGTGGTTAAAAATTTACCACCATTACCACTTTGGTTTGGTAGTGAATACTGTGCAACTGTTCCCCATGATGCTACTGATCCATTGCTAGTTAAATATTTTCCTGATGCTCCGCTTTGTGAAGGTACTACATAAACTGATGTTGTATCAAGAGATACTGTTACAGTTCCTGATGTTCCCCCGCCAGTTAATCCAGTTCCAGCAGTAACTCCAAAAATGTCACCACTGCCTACCCAAGCAGATCCATCATAAGATTGAATTTGGTTTAATGCGCTACCGCCTGCATCTTGGCGAACAAAACAAATTGTTCCACGTACTGGTGTAGCAAGTGCTGCATCACGAGCAGCAGGATTTAAAAAGTTATTCCAGCCATGAGTTGCAGTTACATAGTCATCAAATGAAACGGTATTTGTAAAACTATTCGCTCCAGTAAACTCATAAGCAGAAGAAGTATCAATTTTTGCTCCTACTGCAAACCATACGTCTCCAACGGAGTCGTACATGTATGTTGGTTTACCTGCGTTATCAAATGTTGTTGACATAATAGTATTATAACAGATTTTACTCTGTTACTTCCTCCTCAATGATTGGATCAAATTCATCTAGTTCTGGGTTGTAAATGCTTCCAGGGCCTGCATATCTACCACGGAAGTTTCCGTTATATGAGGTTTGTAGCCATTCAGTATCTGCGCCGTATAATGATTTACAGAATGCAATGCCAATTGGTTCTGATTCTGGGAAGGGTTTGTTTTCTAAAACTTCGTTATTGACAACAACTACTTGTCCACACGAATTATCGTGCATCTGTACAAAATGTGCCATTATCCTACCACCACAATCACTATGCCTGAACCGCCTGCTCCATTAGAACCACCACCGCCACCTGTATTAGCAGAGCCAGCGTTTCCACCGTTACCACCGCCACCAGTTCCGCCAGTGCCTAATACGTTTCCAAATCCTCCACCGCCACCAGCATAAGTAACTGAAGAACCATTTATGTTTGTTGCAAATCCGTTACCACCAGCACCGCCTTGGTTTGAATTGCCAATAGCGCCAGCATTAGCAGCACCTCCGCCACCGCCGCCACCAGAACCACTATTAGCACCATCTCCCCCAGAATTTCCTTGACCCAATACACCTGTAGCACCAAAAAGATAAGATGCACCTGCTGGGCCTCCACCACCGCCAGAACCACCTACTGTTGCTATTGCTGGTGCAGATGGACCTCCGCCACCGCCACCGCCAAATGCTATGGGTCCAGCCTGAGATGAAAAAACAATTCTACTGCTAGTTCCTGCCTGTAAAGCGATCCTATTACCAGAAACAGTTCCTCCTCCACCAACTGTTACAGTTAAACTTCCAGAGTTTAAATATGCTGAATCGTCATATAAAACTCCACCAGCACCTCCACCTCCAGTTGCCGTGCTTTGACCACCAGCACCACCGCCACCAACTACTAAAATTTCGGCAGTACCTGCTGTACCTACAGTAATTGAACCTGATCCATTAAAAGCATAAATTGTTTTACCAGCACGGGCATTGTTATTTACGGTAGGGGAACCAGTTGTAGCATTAACTGTTGCTTTAGGAACTCCACCTGCTGATACTAAGTTCATTAATGGCATTGTGTCTCCTTATGCGTACTTTACTGGTCCCGCACCAAATACAGTGAAGGTTGCTGATGCTGTCTTAAAAATTGTAAATGAGTAAGCATCCTTAGAAGATGCATTTCCTGCTGCAGGGGCTGTACCACCTGACCAGTTAACTGTTTGAGCACTACCATCAATTGTTAATGCAGAGTGCTTATACGCTGTGCTGTCGTTTGTTACAATGAAAATAATTGACATTGAATCGCCAATAGCAAGTTTAGAATCCAGGGTAGTGGAACCAGATCCTCTTACATTAAGAGTCCAGTCACTAGTTGTAGATCCTGTTAAATATAATACCCCTTGAGTATCGGCGTCAAAGTTAGTTGTTGCTGTAGGCACTGATGTAGAAAGGGTTGTGCGTTCTTCAGGGGAAACAAAAATCTTATTAGACAAAGCCTGAGAAGTAGTAAGATCAGCAGTTGTTGCGGTATCAATAGCAATTGTTACTGTTCCTGATGTACCGCCACCAGTTATGCCTGTGCCTGCTGTAATACCTGCAATGTCTGCGGTAACGTTATCAGCGTTAGTTCTTGCTTTTGTCAACTGATGCTCCGATCTTTCCTTATGCTATTATAGCAGATTACTTGATTAATGCGTTTGCTTCTGCTTCAGTTAACCCTAGTGCTAGCAATTTTGCAATGCCACTAGTTTTTGCCTCTGCTGCTGCTTCTTCTGCTGCAGTGCGCTCTGCTTCTGCAATAGCAAATGCTGCTACGTCTGCTTCACGTTGGGCAATTTCTTCTGATGTTAGAGGGCGTTCTGTAACTACCCCTGTCTCACAGTTTACTTCAATTGCTGTTAGCGTTTCTGTTGTCATTTTATCCCTCCTAGGACTTAGATATACCGTAAAGTGTTGCTGTTGAGTACTGAACAAACGATGCTGTTGTAATAAAAGATAACGATGTAATTGCAGAAGTAGATAACCAAGTATTTCCTGCAAGATATGTATATGTTGTTGTTGTGTTATTTTCCATGCATAAATCACTACTTACTGTTTTATATCCATTACCAAGATAATTTGGGATATAAACATCGGCACTTGTAAAATTATTAGAAGTAGAAGAAGTTATATTAGAATCACCAATGTAACACCACTGATCAGTTGTCGCTGCTCCAGTTCCTGTGCTGCTTCCTGTTCCGTATAAATATCTATACTTGTAATTAGTTGAACCAGTATCAC
>ERZ869921.244-NODE-244-length-36972-cov-6.158870_pt1 | contig 36972 bp, 45 predicted proteins | sample MGYA00579310_ERZ869921 | MGnify/ENA primary metagenome ERZ869921 (study PRJEB32216, sample SAMN09231816) | wastewater metagenome | place: USA: Maryland | collected 2016-06-21 | study: EMG produced TPA metagenomics assembly of the PRJNA472060 data set (Reclaimed... | reverse complement strand
TATAAGCAGACGTAATGCATTATAAGAATGCCTTAAGCTATTGTTTCACGTGAAACATCTACACCCTGCGTTGGCTGGATCGTAGGTATCTGAATACACCTTCGGTTGTAACGATATTTCCTTCAATCTCAGGTTGACCATAGGGGGACGGGGGCCTTCGCGCGTGAATGAATTACCCCTCAAAAATATCTACCAGAAAATTTTCTCCATCAAAAATATCTACGGTATTTTTTTTTATGTTCATTTGATTGCTAACAAAACAAGGACTAACACAACAATAGCTAAAGATAACAATGCTTCATTCATTTTAAAATGCCTCTAGAATTGATTTTAAGCGTCACTGGTGAGTTTAAATCCATTTTAGGTACACACCTACATAAAGCACATTTTAGGGGGTACCTGTAAAGGGGAAAATTTAAACAAAGGTATTGACTCCTTATATACATATATGTTATACTATTATACATTAGTGATAAATTGTCAAGGGAATAAGACAATTAGTGATAAAAAAGATAAGATGCTTATTACTCTTACCCAGTGGTTTTTCTGGCAATGGGGAAGAGGCTTTGAATGGTTTAAAGAATCTTCTAGAGAAGAAGCTATAAGATACCAAGACAAAGAAAAAGTATTTAAATATACTAGAATAAATAAAAACAATGACTCTGAAGAAGCGTAAACCCTCTTGGTTTACTTTTAGTATACTACTACTCTTACTACCTATGTTATTGTCTTATACAGACTATAATAGTAATCAGAAGTATATGCTCTCTTGGATTCCTAGTACCTGTTGTGTTACTAATGAATGTTGTAGAGAAATAGACAGAACAGAGATTAGAGAACTTAATAACGAAGAAGTAGAGATAATCTCTACAGGTCAAGTTAAAAAGAAACAATACTCCCCGGACGGTAAATACTATAGATGCGCCTGTGACTATGATGGCGTGAACCAAGTGTGGACTCCGTACCACCAAGGAGCTAATACCCGTTGTGTGTTTGTACCACAACCGGGATCTTAATTTAGGGAAAGACAATGCAAATTTTAACATCTACCTCCAACACAATTACCCGTCCTAACGATACGACGGCTTATGCCTCCGGCGACTTAGTTGCTAACGATACTACCGCAGGTTCCGTAACTCCATTTTCTTGGAGCATAGGACTGTGCCGTGGTTTTAAACTTTGGCGCGTGGGTATTGCTAAATCTTCTGCTTCTGTAACGAATGCAGCTTATCGTGTCCATATCTACAACGACAGCCCAACCGTAGCTAACGGTGATAATGGGGCTTTCTCGTCTATCCGTGCCCGCTATGTTGGTTTTGTCGACGTAGCTGCTCCTGCTACAGCATTTTCGGATGCTTACTATGCCAACGGTATCTATGTAAATAACTCCGTTGCTGCTCCTCTGTTCACATACACCGACTTAGACGGATATCTTTACGGTCTTCTTGAAGCGCGAGGCGCATATACCCCGACAGCACAGGAAACGTATGCCATTACGTTGTTCGGTGAAGGCTATTACTAATAGCTATGGAGCACAAGATTAATGAGCTTGAGTACTTAGTAAAAGAACAGATCAAAGAAATAAAAGATCTGAAAGAATTTAAAAAGGCTCAAGAAAAAGAAATTGAAGAACTTAAAGATTTTAAGACAAAAATCGAAGTCGGTTCATATTGGTTACGATGTGCTTTCTATATAACGGGAAGCTTCGTGGTATTTGCTATGGCTGCCTATGAGTTTGTCTTAAAACATATTAGAATGAACTAATGCCTTTTGAAATCAATCTACCTAACCGTCTGTTGAACATTGTTAAAAAAGGGGACCTGACTGGTACAGGTGCCTTAAACTTTAATAGTATTGCTGTTTACACAGTTACATCAGACGTAGATGGTTTGATTTCTGTTACCTATGACGAACCTTATCCAGTAGATTCTACGTTCTTATTAGACTGGGCCTCAACCCCGATTGATATTACAGGAATGACCTCAGAAGAACAGCAGGAAGCTTTCACTCCTGTTTCTGTCTTTGTGACAGACATAACTAACGAAGGTTTTAGTTTATCTGTAATTACCCGTGGTGAAATAACAGCACTGGGAGCTGACGGGGTAACAACAATACCTGTGAACTCTCCTACTCTTGACTACGTAGCAGATAAAACTTTAGATATAGTTGTTATTGAAATAGCAGCCTAATGCCTAAGATCCAACGTAGGCATGTAAACTATATACAGCGTAAACCATTCTACAGAACATATTCAATACGAAGTGTTCTGGGTTATGCTGGAACAGCTGAGATAGTGCATCCAGGAGACTTTGATTTCGGGTATACATGGGAGTATACTTTTCCAGAAGCTTATCCTGAGGACTCAGTTCTGATGTGTAAGATTTTTACTTTGTCTGAACCCGTTGTTCAGAGTGTTCCCGTCACTGGAGCTATCTTTAGAAAAAGAATGGGTTTAGAGTCTTTATCTAGTACTGGCTTTAAAGCTAAGTCTACTTTTTCATTCGGTATAAATTTGAGTAAACCTGGAGGGGGAACACAGTTTGGTATCGTAGATGTAGTTAGAGGTGGAGATTACTCCACAGCTTATGCAGGCTTTGACCCATCTATCTATGAAATAGATGCCTACGCGATAGTTTATGAAATTGACCCAGAAAGTTATTTTGACCTAAGTGCCTAAAACAAAAATAGAGAAGCTCTCAGACGACCGTGAAGAGAGACGTATACTAGCTGAATCTGACCTGGAAGAGTTTATTAAGCTAGTACACCCTAAAAGATATTTAGGGAATATTCACAGGGAAGTAATTAGATGGTGGACTAGGCCTGAAGCCAAGCATCACCAATTGCTATTGCTCCCTCGTGATCATATGAAGTCGGCCCTTATCGCTTATAGAGCTGCTTGGTCTATTACGAAGGACCCGACTATTCGTATTTTATATATTTCTTCTACCGCTCAGCTGGCGATTAAACAGCTAAAATTCATTAAAGATATTCTCACCAACGATACGTACCGGTTATATTGGCCGGACATGGTTGAGAAAGAAGATCAGAAGAGAGAACTCTGGAATGCCAGAGAAATTGCAGTCGATCACCCGTTGCGTAAAGAATGGAATATTCGTGACGCTACTGTTATCACTGCAGGTCTTACTTCTAACATCGTGGGCCTTCACTGTGACATTGCTATACTTGACGACGTGGTCGTTCAAGGGAATGCGTACACAGAAGATGGCCGAGAAAAAGTAAAAGATCAATATTCCTTTTTGTCTTCCATCGAAAGCGCAGATGCAAGAGAATGGACTGTTGGTACGAGATACCATCCAAAGGATTTGTATTCAGATCTGCTTTCTATGGAAGCTGAACAATATGATGAGAATGGAAAACTAAATAATGCTGACGCTATTTACGAAGTATTTGAACGACAGGTGGAATCAGTTGGAGACGGAACTGGAGAATTCCTTTGGCCGCGCTCAAAAAGCCCTGATGGAAAGTGGTTCGGATTCGACGCTCAAGTGCTCGCAGACAAACGAGGGAAATACCTCAACAAGCTGCATTTCCGGGCCCAATATTACAATGACCCGCACGACGTGGACTCTTCACCCATCCAACGAAGTCAGTTCCAATACTACAACCCCCAGTTCCTCAACCAAGTCAACGGACGCTGGGAATACAACGGAAACCGCTTAAATGTTTTTGCTGCTGTTGACTTCGCTTATTCTACTTCCCGTCGCTCTGACTATTCATCAATTGTGGTCGTTGGAGTCGACACTTTCAACAATTACTACGTTCTAGACATAGATCGTTTCAAAAGCGACGGATCACCGTCTACCTACTTCAAGCATATCCTAGATATGCATCAGAAGTGGGGCTTCAGGAAAATCAGAGTTGAAGTTTCTGTCGCACAGATCGTCATCGCGAAATCGCTAAAAGAAGATTACATCCGGCCCTTAGGTTTAGGTCTCGCAATCGAAGAGTTCCGTCCTACGGCTAAAGAAGGTTCTAAGCAAGAGCGTATCTTGTCTATTCTAGAGCCTAAATACGCAAACAATCAAATCTGGCATTACCCAAGCGGTAACTGCCAAATCTTAGAGGAAGAACTTCTGTACGCAAATCCTGCACACGATGACGTCAAAGATGCTCTTGCATCTTGTATTGATTGCGCAGAACCGCCTACGAATATGTTTAAAATGATTAAACAACGCATTGCTCCTTTCCAATTTCATGGCCGCTTCGGAGGCACAATCTAAATGCCAGCTAAGGTACAAGACATTTGTGATGTACTTGAAGAAGACCAGTTAGCCAAGCAGATCGCAGATCTGTGGGTTACCTGGGATATTCAACGTATGGGTTGGAAGACCAATGTAGATGAGATTCGTAGGTACGTATTTGCCACGGATACTACTAGTACTTCTAATTCAACCTTACCTTGGAAGAACAAGACTACTATTCCTAAGCTCTGTCAGATTCAAGACAATTTGTATGCTAACTATACAGCCACACTGTTTCCTAAACGTAAGTGGTTAATATGGGAAGCTAACGAGAAGTCCGCTGATTCTGTAGCTAAAAGAGATGCCATTGTTAATTACATGGCATGGGTTATTACCCAGTCTGAATTTAAGAATGAACTGTACAAGGCTCTTCTTGACTATATCCAGATGGGTAACTGCTTCTTAACAGCTACTTGGGTAGATGAGAGAGTAGAACTTCCTGATCGTAACCAGGGAGGTTATGTAGGACCAGCCGCACGTCGTATCAATCCTTATGACATTGTGATGAACCCGACGGTAGATGCGTTTAAGCGCTCCCCGAAGGTGGTCCGTTCGCTTATGAATATGGGCGAAGTAAAAGAGATATTAGAGAGACTGTCCAGCGATGAAAATAAAGCTGAGTATGAACAGCTCTGGGATTACTTAAAGAATATTAGAGGACAAGCTAATAGTTTCGAAGGAGAGTGGTTACAGCATGACTCGGTTTATCAAGTCGATGGTTTCACATCTTATCGTGATTATTTGCGTTCCGATATGTGTGAAATTCTTACTTTCTATGGAGACATCTACGACAAAGAAAATGACACGTTCTTAAAGAATCATGTCATTACCTTAGTCGATAGACATAAACTTATTGGTAAGAAGCCTAACCCATCTTACTTCGGGTATCCTCCGATTTTTCACGCACCTTGGCGTAAGCGTCAAGATAATCTGTGGGGAATGGGACCCTTAGATAATCTAGTTGGTATGCAATACCGATTAGATCACGTAGAGAATATGAAAGCCGATATCTTCGATCTGGTTACTTATCCAGTCCAGAAGGTTAAAGGCTTTGTAGAAGACTTCACTTGGCAACCAGGTGAAAAGATATTTGTATCGGAAGAAGGCGATGTTGAACTTGTGGTTCCTGATGTTAATGCTCTACAGGCTAACTTCGAGATCGACAAGTACGAACTCCGAATGGAGGAAATGGCGGGAGCACCGCGAGAAGCGATGGGCTTCCGAACTCCAGGCGAGAAAACAAAGTACGAAGTTCAACGACTTGAGAACGCGGCTTCCAGACTATTTCAGAACAAAATTAAACAGTTTGAAGAGGAAGTCGTAGAACCTCTTCTCAACGCTATGTTAGAATTAGCACGACGTAACTTAACGTCTGCTACTACGATTAAAGTATTTGACGATGAGTTTAAAATCGCATCGTTCCAAACACTGACAGTCGAAGACATTACAGGCATCGGCAGAATTAAACCTGTTGCTGCACGCCACTTTGCTGAGCAAGCAGAGTTGGTACAGAACTTAACCAACTTAACTGGATCAGGTGTATGGGCAGCAGTCCAACCACACTTCTCCGGTATTAAAATGGCTAAGCTCATTGAAGATGTATTCGATCTGTCTGAATACGAGATTGTAATGCCTTTCATTGCTCTTTCTGAACAAGCTGATGCTCAAAAACAAGCACAAGCTCATGAAGAGAACCTTGCTCAGTACACAGATACTGCTACAGGTATGGGAGACGACTACGACCTAGATATGTCAACCGATCTTAGCCAGGGTACTCCAGAAAGCCCTGCTGAAGACCAACAGGAAGGATTCCCTGGATAATGATTTCAAAGTGGACCGAACACTTACGAAACGATCCTAAAGCTAAAGATAAATTTGAGCAGTACGTAAAAGGCTCTAAAGAATTATTAAACCGTCTGACTGTAATCATAAAAGAATTAGAAAGAGATTTAGATCAGACGGAGACCGAACTAAAGCAGTTCGACAACCCCAACTGGGCATACCTACAAGCCTATAAGAATGGCTGCAAAGGAATGCTCAAAAAGATACAGACCCTCACAACCATAGAGTAACATGACCCTTTTTGACCAAAACAATAACGACAACAACTCTCTTGACGAAAACGCAGACTATTTTTCTGAGTTAGTAGGTGAGGGTAAAAAGTTTAAGGATGCGCAAGCGCTTGCACGAAGCAAGAAAGAAGCTGACGCATTCATCGAAAGTTTAAAGCGAGAGAACTCCCTGATTCGTCAGGACTTCGAACGCTTACGAGAGGAATACAATGCTGTGCCTCGTTTACAGGAACTGGTAGACCAAATAGCCAACTCCCAAGGGACATCATCTAACAACAACCATAGTGATGATGAAAATACAGCGAAGCAGCTAAGCCCAGAAGATCTTCAGAAGATGATCGACCAACGCGTGATGGAGACTGTTAATCAGACCCGTGCACGTGAACAGGAAGAGAAGAATCTGCGTGATGTTCAGGCAAAGCTAAAAGAACGCTTTGGGGACTCTGCTCCTCAGGCGTTAAAGTCCCAGATAGAAAGCATGGGCTTAACGGAAGAATTTGCAAACGATTTGGCGCGGAGACATCCCGCTGTCTTTATGAAGACCTTTGGCCTCGATAATCCTAAGCAAAATGAACCCTTCCAAGCTCCTCCTTCTTCGTCTAATAGACCTTCATTCACCCCTAGTAATACTAAGCGTGACTGGAACTACTACGAAGATTTAAGGAAGACAAAGCCAGATATCTATTGGGACACTAAAACACAAGTTCAATTACACAAGGATTACATGGACCAAGGTGCAAGCTTTGGCATGCCTGAGTAATTGATTATCTTTCATCCTAAGGAGAATTAACTTATGTCTACTGGTTTTTCAGTAGCAGGCAATGAGCATCTGCTTCGTTCTAATCTGTATTCGCAACAGATTAAGACGTTGCTTTTAGATGACCTCATGGGTCTGAAGTTCGTTCGCGTTCTTGAGAACTTCCCGGATGGAACCACGTTTAACATCCCGTCTATCGGTGAAGCTGAAACCTTCGATTATTCTGAAGGTCAGGCCATCCGTTATAGCCGTATGGATACCGGTAACTTCACGTTCTCGTTCGACCAGTATAAAGGTTCGGCGCACGCGATTACCGAGAAGTTTAAGCGTGATTCGTTCTGGTCTGGTGAAGTCATCTCTTCGTTCGTCCCTAAGCAGCATCGTGCTCTTATGGAAGCCGTCGAGACTCGTATCTTAGATCGTGGCCCTTCCGCCCAAACTGCAAGCGATTTAAACAACATCAATGGCGCCGCCCATCGCTGGGTTGCGTCTGGTACTTCTGAGACCATGACGGTCCAGGATTTTGCTAAGGCTCAGTTCGCCCTCATTAAGGCCAACGTTCCTCTGACGAATCTTGTCGCCATCGTGGATCCTACTGTTGCCTACAATCTTCAGACGTCGGCAAACGTAACCAACTACCTCTCCCCGCAGCCAATGTGGGAAGGCGTAATCAAGAACTCGATCATCACGGGTATGCGCTTTGCGTTCAACCTGTACGGGTTCGATGTGTACGTTTCTAACTACCTGAAGCGGGATTATTCTGAGACGATCTCGGGCCGCACCGTCACTACTGGCGTTGCTAACCTATTCTTCTCTGCAGCTCCCGGCGATACGCTGCCTATCATCGGTGGCTTCCGCCAGATGCCGACAGTCTATTCGGAGTTCAACAAAGATCTCCAACAGACTGAGTATCTGACTATCGCAGAGTATGGCTTCAAGCTGTACCGCCCCGAAAACATGGTCGTCGTCCTCAGTGACACGGACCAGGTATAAGGAGTTAAATAATGGTACAATCTTGGACTAACTCCGACGGCCTGTACATCAAGTACGGTCCCGATAAGGCTACTGCTAAAAAGGCAGGCGAGTTCGTAAAGACTGGCGACGTGCGTGAAGTGTTCCTCACTTTAACGCTTTCGGAATTAACCGAAACGGAAACCATTCTAGACGATACCTGCTTCCTTCCTGCAGGCGCTCGTATTCAAGAAATTGAAACTGTGACCCATACGGCTGCGGCCACTGGTGTTGCGGTTGACCTTGGACTGATCCGTATGGATCGTTCCACGGAACTTGATTATGACGGCTTACTCGCGGCTATCCCCACGGCTTCTATGAACGCCGCTGGTGAGAAGAACATTTTTTCGGATAACACCACCTATGATGGCGCCTTAGTTGGCACTACGTTGGCGTACAATGGCTACATTTCTGCTAGCCGCACCACGTCTACGGCCTTCACTGCCGGTGTAATTCGGGTAAAAATCCGCTACTACATGCCGTAACCCTGGAGGTATAAAACATGCCTACAGTGGACTTACGTGGTAATACTATCTTAGCTGATAACGTTACCACTACGGCTACCAACACTACTGCCGGTATTACTGCCAGCGGTGTTGTAAATGCAAATACTGCTGGTATTCGTACTAAGCAGGACGTATCTAACGTACACGACACAGTCCCTACTGCAGCGTCTCTGACGTCTGCTTTCGGAGATCCGGCAACGTTGGGTCGGGGCTTCATCGCCACGATTGACGACAATGACGGAGATACTAACGGCTACTTGGTTTTTACCTCGGATGCTAGCTGGTATTTCTTGAAGTTTACGAAAGCTTCGTAATGATTAGGGGGCCTCTGTGCCCCCTTTTCTACTAAAGATTTAATAGGGAAATATACATGGCAACAGAAACAGACTATGTCTGGCTCGCAGGTCTTTTAGAAGGCGAGGGTTGTTTTCTTCTTACAAAACAAGATGGACGGTTGGTCCCACGCATACAGCTATCCATGACTGATAAGGATGTTGTTGAAAGAGCTGCTAAAATTATTAACGGCAATATCAACATGAACAAGCTAACCAAACGTGGAAAAGAAGTTTGGCGCACAACTACAGCACGTCCTGAAAATTTAGTCTTAATTTTAACAAGGATTCTACCTCATATGGGAAAACGTAGAACAATTAAAATAAAAGAACTTCTTGAGTTCTTAGGAGGTGTATCATCGCGAATGTAGCTCACTCAACACTTACTGGCTCTAACTTACACGAAAACAAAGGCGTAGCTTCGGCCACCGATAACACTGTGGCAACGGCTGTCTCAGGCGCAACCGTCTGGGCTAAATTAACCGCATCTAACTTAACAGGCACTGGCAATCCGTTCGGGGCTCAGCTTCTGCATGTTCGAGACCAACGTACATCAGGCACTGCTTCAGATACCTATAATAACGGATCTTGGTACACCAGGCATCTCCAAACTTCAGTTACTAATGAGATTTCTTCAGCCTCTTTAAGCTCTAATCAAATTTCTTTGCCTTCTGGTATATATTTTATCGAAGCTTTCATAGGTTGCTTAGCAGGTACGGCATCTTCTAAAGTTTCCTTTAGGCTTAGAAATACTACAGATAGCACTACTATCCTAGTTTCTGTTGGAAATAGAGCTGCAAACGTTCCGGGAGGGTCAGGTTTAATCGGTAACATAAACGGACGTTTTCCTCTATCTGGAACCAAAACTTTAGAAATTCAAACTTACTCGGACATAGGAAGCACTACAGGAGGTGCCGCCCAATCTACTGGAGAGGTTGAGGTATACGCTGATGTTCTTATTTGGAAAGTTGCTTAATGGCTAAGCTTACTCTTTCAGATCTGACTAATCTACAAAACGAATCAAGTGTTGTATCTACTATAAACACTAATAATACTTCTATTGAAACTGCTTTAGAAAATACTCTATCTAGAGACGGCAGTAGTCCTAATACTATGTCTGCAGATCTGGATATGAATAGTAATAATATTCTGAATTTACCGGCTCCTGCCTCTGACACGGAGCCTGTCCGTGTTATTGATATTCCAGATTATATGCCTGATGTTTTTTCACAGGCTTCTGCACCAGCTACTACAGGGCCTGAAGGATCTTTATGGATTGATTCAGATAGTTCTGGTTTAGATTTATATATACTGACTAACAGTGTTTGGACAGACACTGGAGTAGACTTAAAAGGTTCTACAGGCGCGGCTGGCGCTACAGGAGCAACTGGGCCTGCTAATACGCTTACAATAGGTACGGTTACAAACGGATCTGCTAACGCGACCATTACAGGAACCGCTCCTAACCAAGTCTTAAATTTAGTACTTCCTACAGGCGCTACAGGGGCTACAGGGTCTTCTATTTCAGTATATGTTCAAGCATCTGCTCCAAGTACTTCAGGAGTTCCTGAGGGATCTCTCTGGATTGACAGCGACGATAACTCTAGTCTTTACAAACTTACATCAGGTTCTTGGGTAGACCAGGGGGTTGATCTTAAAGGAGCTGACGGAGCAGGAACGGGGGATGTAAGCTCTAACACCGCTACTTCTGTAGACAGTGAAGTTGTTTTATTCTCCGGCACAGGTGGTAAGACGGTTAAAAGAGCTTCTACTACAGGTATTGCTAAACTAACCAGCGGGGTTCTCTCTGCTGCTGTTGCCGGCACGGACTATCAAGGAGCCGATGCAACTCTTACTGCTTTAGCTGCTCATAACACCAACGGTCTTCTAACACAGACTGCTGCTGATACTTTTACAGGAAGAACTATTACAGGAACAGCTAATGAGATTACTGTCACTAATGGTGATGGTGTTTCTGGCGCTCCTACTATTTCAATACCTTCTTCAATAACTTTTACAGGCAAAACAATAACGGGAGGGACTTATTCGTCTCCTTCGCTTACTACGCCTGCTTTAGGCACTCCTGCATCAGGCACACTAACTAACTGTACAAGTTTACCTGTATCCGGCATTACTGCGTCTACCTCTACTGCCTTAGGCGTAGGGTCCATAGAGCTTGGGCATGCCTCTGATACTACTTTAAGCAGATCTTCTGCAGGGGTATTAGCTGTAGAAGGTGTTACAGTTCCTTTAAACTCAACGTCATCTACGCACACAGCTTCTACTATTGAGTTAGGACATGCTTCCGATACTACTTTATCTCGCTCTTCATCTGGCGTACTTGCTGTTGAAGGTGTTACTGTATCTTTAAACAGTACTTCTGCAACGCACACCGCAAGCACTATTGAGCTTGGGGCAGCTTCAGATACTACGTTATCTAGAGCTTCTGCAGGTGTGTTGGCAGTAGAAGGGGTAAGTCTTTATCCCAACCTTCCTATGACGAGTAAAAGCACTGCTTACACGACTGTTCTGGCTGATGCAAATACTTGCATACTACATCCTTCAGCAGATACAACTGCACGCACATTTACAATTGACAGCAATGCCAATGTCCCCTACCCAGTAGGAACTACTATAACTTTCTTAAATCAGGCTAGCGCAGGTGTCGTTACTATTGCTATCACTTCAGATACTATGCGTCTTTCTAGCGCAGGCACTACAGGCTCTCGTACACTAGCAGCTAACGGTGTAGCTACAGCAGTTAAGGTTACCTCCACCGAATGGTTAATTAACGGATCAGGACTAACATGATTAAAATCGGAGTATCTCTTGTTAACACTAAAACAGGAGAAGAGTTACAGCATTGGAAAATTCTTCCAGAGCTTATTACATACAATGGAGAAGATCGCTCAGGCGCTATTGTAGGAGCAGAGATCGCTCCTGATGTCATTCTTGTTGATCGGTATTGTGAAGAAACTCCTTTCGGAAATCCTCCAATTCTTTCTGAGAAGTCTTCTTTTGATGGGGAGAAGATTGTTGTTGAGCGCGAGTACGGAGATCCTGACCTAACATCTGAGAAACAAAATTTAGTAAATTTTATAAAAGCTGAAGCAAGTAATCTTATCCTGGCGTACTGCCCTCAGTACAAACAGGCAAACCTGACAGCACAAGCAGCTGAATTAGCTCTTATGTTTCCCTCCACTTCAGGAGCAGATATGCCATCTCCTTATAAAGAGGCTTGGGAAGCTGGGCAGATTATTTGGAATCATATAAAAGCTATCAGAATTCACAGCAATGTTTTAGAGCAAGAAATACTTTCTATTAATTCTGCTGAAGAACTTAAGAGCTGGCAACCTCATGATTGGCCCAACCCATGATTGGGGCTAACACAGGTTTAAGAGTGTCTTATTCAAGCGGTGCAGCAGCTATAGCCTCTCCTTCGTATGTTACAAATACCTCGGCAAACTCAGCTACTAATTCACAGTCTTTTGCTGGGGTAAGTATAGGAACAGCTGCATCTAATAGGTATGTAATTGCTACTATTTATGAATCAAAACAATCTGGAAATTGGTCTGCCAACCCTATTTCAAGTGTTACTATCGGTGGAGTATCTGCTACTCTAGCAGGAACTCAGGTCACAAACAATGCAACCGTCGTGGCTATATATTATGCGAATGTACCTACAGGCACCACAGCAACTTTTGCTTGGACTTTAGCTGCTAACACTATTGAAACTGTCTTGGGTGTTTACCGTGTGGTAGACCTGGTAAGTGCTACTCCCACAGCAACCGCATCTGCTACAACAACTAATCCTTCGGCGTCTTTAGCTATTCCTACCAATGGATTTGGGATAGGTATTGCTGGGGTAAACACTTTGACAACTTTTACTTGGACTAATTTAACAGAGAATTTTGATGTTCAAGCAGGAGCATCCACTGCTTCTGGAGCAATGAACACCTCATCTGGAACCTCTACAAGAACTGCCACTCCAGGCACAAATGATAAACAGGCACTAACAATGGCGGCTTGGAATTAAATGAAATACACCCTGCTAGAACTAACACAAACTATTCTGTCTTCTATGGATAGTGATGAGATTAATTCGATTACTGATACTGTAGAAGCTCAGCAAGTTGTTGATATACTTAAATCTGTATACTATGATGTAGTTTATAGAGCTAATTTACCAGAACACTACACCATCATAGGTTTAGAAGCTTCAGGAGACAATGATAAACCTGTTCTTATGACTGTACCTACTACAGTTAATAAAATAGAGTGGGTAAAATACGATAAAAGAGAAGAGTCTGCAGATCCTATAAAAATGGAAGAGGTAACTTTCATGGGATTGGAAGATTTCTTAGAGTTTACTTATGGCTTTGATACAGAAGAAACTAACGTAGACACCTTCACACACACGTTAAATGGGAATGATTTTACTTTCTTTTACAAAACAGACGTAGCCCCTACTTATTATACCACTTTCGATGATTATACCTTAATCTTCGATAGTTATGATTCTTCTTTAGATACTACCTTACAGAAAAGTAAGAGCATGTGTCTGGCTAGACTTATTCCCTCATTCACTAAATCAGATACATTTACTCCTGATTTAGATGCGGAGCAATTTACTCTTCTTCTTAATGAAGCTAAGTCTTTGGCTTGGGCTGAACTAAGACAGTCTGCGCACGGTATTGCTGATCGTAACAGCAGACGAGCTTGGACACATATCCAAAAGAATAAAAATTCTTCAGAAGTAATTTCTGATTTTAATAAGCTTCCTAACTTTGGTAGAAAATAATGCCACGTCAAAGTGGATTTGTAGTAGAGAATAACTTCAGCGGTGGTTTAATCACACAGGCAACTGGGCTTAACTTCCCAGAGAATGCTTGTACTGAAACATATAACTGTGTGTTCTCTTTAGATGGTTCTGTTCAACGTAGGCGTGGAATAGATTTAGAAACTGCCTACGCTACTAAAAATATTGACAGGTCTAACTCTGCAATTAACTCATACGTATGGAGAAACGTAGGAGGTAACGGCGACGTCACTCTTGTAGTAATGCAAGTAGGAGCGACTATCTATTTCTACCGTACTACAGGGTCTTCTCTTTCTTCTGGAGCAGTTTCCACTACAGTTACGCTCACAGCAGTATCAGGGGCACCTTCTGTAATATCTACAGAAGCTCAATTCTCAGATGGCAACGGTTACTTATTTGTAACACACCCCTTCTGCGAACCTATGCGTGTGTCTTATAACACTAGCACAGATACAGCTTCTGCAACGAATATCACCATTAAGATTAGAGATTTTGAAGGTGATACTGCGGATGCTAATGCTATTGATACACGTCCCACCGCAACATTATCAGGACTAAACGTAGCCCATAAGTATAATTTATATAATCAAGGCTGGACGACTGCCAATCTCACTGCGTGGGACAGTTCCCAAACTACTATGCCTAGTAACGTAGACGTTATGTGGACATTTAAAAACTCCTCAGATGTTTTCAGTATGTCTACCTTAGATAACGTAATAAGAGGGAACAGCCCTGCCCCTAAAGGACATTTCATAGTTACTTTGTCTAATCACGACAGAGACACTGTGTCTGGTTTATCTGGAGTAACTAATACAACCACTAGCTACTATAGACCCAGTACTTCATGCTTCTTTGCAGGACGTGTGTTCTATTCAGGCATACCATACAACAAATTCAACTCTTCTATTTACTTTACCCAAGTAATTGAAAGAGATGAGCAATATGGTTTCTGCTACCAGACCAACGATCCTACTGCTGAAGATGAGTTTGATCTTCTTCCTACAGATGGCGGAGTAATTCGCATCCAAGAAGCAGGTACTATCTACAAGATATTCAGTATACCCGGAGGCATCGCTGTATTTGCTGCTAATGGTGTCTGGTTTGTTACTGGATCCTCTGGATTAGGGTTTACTGCTGCAGATTACACAGTACAGAAAATATCGACAATACCTGCGTTGAATGCTTCTTCCTTTGTTGACATTGGAGGTATGCCGGCGTGGTGGAATGCAGAAGGCATATATGCCTTAGCTGGCTCTGAAGGTGGAGGATTCCCTCAGGTTCAGAGTTTAACAGATGCTAAGATTAAATATTTCTTCGATGACATTCCTTTGGCTTCTAAACGATATGCCAAAGGTATCTATGACCGTCTGTCTAAAATAGTACAGTGGGTTTATAAAAGCGAAGATACATCGCAGACTACCAACGTATATGAATATGACCGTATCTTAAACTTCAACACTTTAACAGGTGCATTTTATCCTTGGTCAATATCTTCTAGTACAGCAAAGATCCATGGGCTGGTTTTAGGGGACGTTAACTCTGGGATTACTGCAGTAGACAACGTAATCGACGGGTCAGGTGATAATGTCATAGATGGAAGCACTAACCAAATTATTGTGTTTACTACAAGTTCTGCTTCTAATAACCCGGCGATTAAATATGTAACTTCTTACGCTTCTGGAGCTACATACGCATTTACTTTCTCTGATGAAGCTAGTAGCAACTACTTAGATTGGATTCAACACACTACCACAGGTGTAGATTACGATAGTTATTTCATCACTGGCTATAGAACTAGAGGCGATGCCATAAGAGATCAACAAACTAACTGGGTAAGGATACACTCCAGAACTAATGAAGCCGTAAGCTATTACTTCCAGGCTATCTGGGATTGGTCAATAACAGGAGACACTGGTAGATGGTCTAGTCGGCAGTATGTATCAGAAGATGACACAGATTATTCTGTACGTTCAAGACGCCTAAAGGTAAGAGGACATGGAAAGACAATGCAATTCTGGGTAACTTCTGTTACCGAAGAACCCTTTGATATCTTAGGCTGGACGTCTATGGACATGGTTAACGCAACCCCTTAAAATTTAACAAGATGTTAAATAGGATATTATGAAGTATACAACGACCCTAGCTAACGAATACATTGCCTTATGGAATGGCTTAGAGATTGCGGACAAGCGTAAATCAGAAGCTGTAAATACTGCTAAGAAGATCTTGGCAAATAAAGATAGATATGTTAAAATAGAAGAACACACTGGAGTACCTTGGCACTTCGTTGGTCTTTGTCATTACAGAGAATCTTCATTAAACTTCAGTAAGAACCTTGCCAATGGACAAGCCCTCACCATGAGGACTACCATTGTTCCTAAAGGAAGAGGTCCTTATAAGACTTTCGAAGAGTCTGCCATAGATTCTCTTGTTAATGTACAAGGCTATAAGAAAGATCGTAACTGGTCATTGCCTATGTATATCTGGACAATTGAAGGATACAATGGTTATGGCTACCACGGAAAAGGGATACCCTCGCCTTATTTGGTCGGAGGATCTAACAAACAAAAGTCGGGTAAGTATGTATCTGACGGCGTATATAGCTCTGGGACTTGGGATACTCAGCTCGGTGTTCTTACTATACTTAAAGCTCTTATGGAACTAGATTCAACTATCCATTTCGGTGAGTACCAAGCACCTATCATCAAAACGTACAAGCCAGGTGAGCGTGCTGTAATGCGCGGCTATACCGGGGATGACGTAAAGGTATTACAAGAAAAATTAAAGGTAACTGCTGATGGTAACTTTGGGCCTAAGACTGAAGAGGTTGTAAAAGCTTACCAACGTGCAGAGAAATTAACAGCTGATGGAATTGTTGGTCCTCGTACTTGGGCTCTTCTGCTTGGGACTGTATCTGTTCCTACTGTTGACCCAACACCGGTAAACAAAGTCTATGTCTTTACCATGTATGGCCTAGGTGGCGCTGTATGGTCTGGAGGCATGGAGTCTGTTCTCAATAAAACTATCCGCCTATTACCTAACGTGATCTGTCCCCCTGCTCGTGATTGGAGTCAGAGACAGAGTATTATAGATGAAATTAAAGCACTTCCTAAAGGCAGTAAAGTTGTTGTCATCGGCCACTCAATGGGTGCCGCTGCAGCTACGTATATCGGCCGTGATGTTGGCGCTGATCTATTGGTTCTATACGACCTGGCCGGTTTCGCTCCAGCACGGATTGGAACTAACGTTAGACGTACTATTGACATATATGACACAGCCTGGGACATGGTTCCTGAGTGGCGACCTGAAGGTAACAATGTGATCCGTTGGACCAGCCAGTACGGACACACTGGACAAGATGACTCCCTCGACCTAGCGCTAAAGGTTAAAGATGAAGTCAGAAAACTGGCAAATTCTTAATTAAGGAGAAACTATGTTTGACGTAATTACTACTTGGTTCAGCACGGCTGCACAGAACTACGGCGCCTATGTGGGTCTTGCCACAGGTATCGTTCTCGTGTTTGAACGGCTTGCTAAGCTTACGCCTACGACCAAAGATGACTCGATCGTAAATTGGATCTATAAGGTCTTTGCGATTCTTGGTGTCAAGGTGCCCGAATTAGAGCAAAACTCTAAGGGCGAAATTATCGTAGCCAAGTAATGTTTTCTTTGTTTGCTACTGCAGCAATCAAAGCCGTGTTGGAGTGGCTTACGTCACTCCTTCTACGGTGGAAAGAAAAGCTGGATAACATTGAGCAAGGCCGTCAAGAGGTCTTAAAGAAACTCGAACAAGATGAGAAAAAGGTTGACGAAAACCTCAAGAAACTTGGCAGTTCCCGTCCTACTGACGCTGACTTTGCTAATGAGCTGCGCGACGGCTACAACCGTAGCAAGCTTAAAGACAGTTTGCCTAGCCGTTGATTATCCTCCTCCCAGCGTATTAACCGCTGTAATACAGCCTCAAGATCCTGAGGCAGTAGCTTGGAGAGCACAAGTGACCACATACTACAGAGCCTTAAAAGACAAAGGCATCTGCCATACAATTAAAAATATAAAAGAGTTTATGAAATAATGTCTTCGACCTATGACAACTTACGATCCAATGACCGTGTACTAATACTAGAAAAAATAGAAGGAGTTGATACCAAAAGCTCCACAGGTTTAGTCGATACCCGCATCTTTACGGGAAAGAATAAACTTCACTGTTTGTTTGATGAAGAGACCCAGCTCTGGGGATTTAAGTTTGAGAGTGGCGGGTTAGCTGAAGAGATGAAGCAACGCTTCACCAGCTTCCCTAAGGCACATGAGTTTGCCAGGAACTACTTCAAGAAGCGTAACATTAACGTAACCGCGGTAGTTGATTAATGCTTCGTCTCGCTACAGTAGAAGACATAGACCTTGTCTATTCTATGGCAGAGAACTTTATAAAAACAACGAGACATAAAGACACTTATACCGAAGAAGCCATTAAGAAAGTAATAGAACACTTAATCACCAGCCCTACTGGTGTTATTGTCTTATTTGAAGATAAGGGTTTTATTGCAGGGATGATCTCCCCTTTCTTCTTCGGAGATATATTACAGGCTACTGAGGTAGCTTGGTGGGTAGAACCAGAACATCGTAAAGACGGAGTAGGGGACCAGCTACTGTCTGCTTTCGAATACTGGGCTAAAGAAAAGATGGGCTGTAAGATTGTATCTATGGCAGCCCTAGATGATAAATTAGAAAAATTCTATGTGTCCAAAGGGTACCTCCTTTGCGAACACATTTACCTAAAGGAATTATAATGGTCGCTGTGGCACTAGGTGCTGCCGCCTTAGGCGCATCAATCTATGGTACTTCTAAACAAGTTTCAGCTGCTAAGAAACAGACTGCTGCCATGCAACAGCAGATTCAGATGGAACAACAGGCTGAAGCTTTACGTATGCAACAGATGGAATTAGAAGCCAAGAGACGCAATAAGGAAACTATACGAAATCAACAGCGTGCACGCTCTATGGCTCTTGCTTCTGCTACTGTACAAGGCGCAGGACAGGGTTCAGGCTTACAAGGTGGCTACGGAGGCATCTCTGGGCAGGCTAACACACAGCTATTGAATACTTCTCAGAACTTACAGATTGGTAGAGGCTTATTCGCAGCTAACCAAGGTATCTCTTCTGCGCGTATGTCTTACGCTGCTGCAGGCACTGATGCTGCTGTAGGACGAGGGTTCTCCTCCCTAGGCGCTTCGATCATGCAAGCAACTCCTATGCTAACTAATATGTACGGCAACCTGAACATAGGCAATCCCTATGGCATCGGAGTCCCCCGTGCTGCAAGTAGCACTAGGATCTAATAATGACTCTTGACATACAGCAACCTGTAGAGGAGTTCAAAGATCCTCTCAATCAGCCTATTGACTTAGCTGAAGCTGCTACTCCTAAACCTATGCCTGAGAACGTTGTCCAGGAAAGGTCTAAGAGGTTCGGCGGTTTATCTGAGGTCATGAATCGTTCTGAAGACTACATTAATATGAAGCTTCGGAATGGACAGGAAAAAGAACTTAGAGACGAGTACTCCACAGCTCTCTATCAAAGAGAGTCTATAAGGCGTTCTGATGTTATTCAGAAACTAGCTAAGGAAAGAGGGCAGGGATTAACAGCGGATGAGATTAAGACGGTCATGTCTACCTCTCCCTACTTTGATCCTGAGTCTACTCCTGAGAAAGAGTATGCTAAGTATTACCTACAGGTTCTGGAAAAACCAGATACCTTCATGTCTGACGTCTATGAGCACGCTAATCCTGAAGAACGGGACTATGTCCGTAAGGTAAAGGAAGCTAGCGGTGCTTATTTAGCACGTACAGAACAGATTAAGACATTCTTACAGGATGCTCAATTAGCTGCAGAAGATCAAAGCACTGTTGGTTTTGTAGTAGACAGAGCTAAGGAAATCGCATCGCTTGGTTTATATTCTAATATAAAACAGCGTAGCAATGTACCAGGTGTAGGCTTCTTCAACGGACTGTTAGGTGAAAACCTTCAAAAGCAGTTCCAGCAGCTGTATACACTACCTCAAGATAAGTTTGACCAGACTATGAAAAGCATGCGTCAGCTTATCATGGATAACCCACAACAGGCTGTTGAATGGGCCACAGCAATGCTGGGACAATCTTCTCTTGAGAAAGATGAGAAAAACTTCTTTAACTTTGTAGATATTGCTACTGCCCCTGGTATTGGTTTAGGCTACAAGGCTCTTAAAGGAGGCTTTCAGGCTGCTGTAAAGACTGCTGCAAAGGATGTAGTAGAACAGGGAGTCAAGGATACTGGCTTAAGCAGAGGTAAAGCTTTTGCTGCTGCAGGTGATTTAGAAACCGCTGCAGTAGAAGACGCTTCAGCTACTTTGTTAAGCGGCATTAGAAAAACTTCTACAGTTAGGGATATATCGTTTGAGAACATGGCTTCTGCGCTGAAAGCAGATGCTACCTTAATCGGACGTTCTGTTAATGACCCTAGCGCATATGGAGCAGAAGCTACACAACGTCTCTTAAGGACACAGACAGATCGTACAGAACAGTTTATGGAGACTGTACGTAATCGTGTCAACGTAGAGCGTATGGACGTAGAGACTGCATTCAAAGAAGGTTTCAAAGATTTATTAGACGAGACCAAGGAGCGTTACCCTGGTATTCGTAATTCCATATTAGATATTAAATTACATTACAATCAGAGCACTAATACCTATGACACAGAGATGGTTGTAGGTAAGTTTAGTGCTGAGATGTTCAGTTCATTCACACAAGCTAAACAGTTTGCTAAAGCACATGGCCTAGAAGACGCTGTAGTTCAATCACAGGGTCCTAGGTTTTATTTGTCTGTAAAGACCCCTTTAAGAGAGACTGAAGGTTGGGGTAAGAATATCTATGCTAAAACTAAAGCATACGAAGCTCCTGATACTTTCTTGTCTTCCTTGTTCGGTAAGTTCCGTAACCCTGATGAAACGTTATCTTTCTCTCAGAGAGAGTCTCGTCTAGCAGGTACCTACGGTCTTGCTAACATTATGAAGCTTCTGAAAGAAGAAGGTAACCTAATCAAGGCAGTAGCTAATAATAAGACTAAGAGAGAGCAGTTCACTCGCTTCTTAAACTCCATGAAGGATGATGCTGAGGCAGAAGGACGTAAAGGTCTTTGGCTAAACACTCCCATGGAAGTAGAGCATAAATATATGAACCTCTTCGGCCGTATAGCCGACAAAGCAGAGGTTGATGCTTATTTCGCCTATAAGCGTGCTACAGAGTACGACAGACAGTTCCGTAACATTCTTATGTACAGGAATATGTCTAGAGCTGGTGTACAGGAGCATGTCTTCTCTACCTTAACTGATACAGGGGATAAACTTCTATCTCCGTCTGTTAAAGGTGTGAAGATGACACACCTCCCTGCCACAGATGACACTGTTCTGTTCCTTGAGAGGAATAACAGTGAGTCTCGTCTATTCAACGCAGTAGAGCTTAAATCTTCTCCTAAGCGTAGGAAAGAGTACGAGCAGATGAGAGCTGACGTCGAGAACGGAAAGCTCCAAGTTGTTCGGGTCTTCAATCCAGAGGAACGTCCTCTGGCTAACTACACTAAGGCTGGGGATCACTATGTACGATATGTAGTAACTCCCAATGTAACTTCTAAGAACATTGACTATAACGGTCTGGTACCTCGTAGAGGTGGGGGACACTTTATCTATGACTATGAATGGTACATTAAGCAGGCTAGAGTTATCCCTGAGCGCGTAGGAAGTAAAGTAACCCATAACTACGAAGGGGATACCACTATTGCTGGGATGCCTATCCGTGCAATGGGGCAAGACTTCGCTAAGCATTTAGAAAAGATTAGACAACTGCTTTACAAGGCTGAGAAGGAAGGTGCCGGGAACCGGCATACCAAATCTCGTTTACAAAAGGACGCTAAGACTTATTTCGAAAGTAATCCTGTTGAAGGATTGTCTTGGAAGGAAGTGAAAGGTTGGTTCCAGTCTAAGAGAGCGCCCGGAGGTCAGGTAAAAGTACCTCCGCGTTTAAGTCTGTCTGAACCTATTCAGTTAGTCCAGAAAGACAAGAAGCTTGTCAACATAGACAACACAATTAAAGATCGCTACACAGTTAAAGATTCTGTGGGCAACTACTATACTACCTTCAGAGACGCCACTAAGTCTGGTTCTGACAACATGCAGCTGCAAGTACAGTTTACTGGACAGCGCGATGACATGGGATTGTTCTCAGTTAAGAATGAAGGTACTAGGCAGAACCCAATCTATAAGAAGGTAGCTGCAGAATACCTTGACCCTCTGACTACAATGGATCGTACCTACGGCAACGTAGCTAAATCCTTGTGGATGGATGACTATAAAATTAAATCGGTAGAGAACTGGCTGGCACAGGCTAGCAAGTATATGAAGGCCGATCCTCAGGAAATACGTGCTGCACCATTTCATTGGTTCCACGCAGGTCCCTCTGAGTTTAAGCCTGACGCTCCCCCGGAAATTACCCGTAACTTAACTACTGCTCATATGCAAATCCAGCAGTTCTTAGGTGTACGTAGTGAGACTGATAACTTATTACACTCTGCTGCTCAGCGTATGGCTGACAGCATGTACAATACATTCGGAGAGAAGAGCTTAAAGATTGATCCTCTGTGGTTAATGCCTAAGCTTAAAGATCCTTTCCAGTTCTTAAGATCTATTGCCTTCCATGCTAAATTAGGTTTGTTTGCTGTACCTCAGCTATTGGTGCAGGCACAGACCTATTCAGTCATGTTGGGCATGTCTGGTATCAGAAACACTGTAGGAGCCTTAGGTGCTGCTACGTTTACACAGCTTACCCGTATCAATAAGAACCCTGCCATTGTAGAACACCTTGACAAGCTTATGACTAAGCTGAATGTCACCGGTGCTGCTAGATGGCGTCCAGGTGAGTTCAAGGAGTCCTTAGAGACTTTACACCGTTCAGGCTTCATGGAGGTAGGACGTGAGTATGCTCTAAGAGGTGACATTGAAGCACCTAAGATGATCACCACTAAGACTGGTAGATTCTTAGATGCTGGTACTGTCTTCTTCACCGAAGGTGAGCGGTTCTCCCGTATTGGTGCATGGCACGCAGCCTATAAAGAATTCAGAGATGCTAATCCGTTCGGGCGACTGACTGACAAAGATATTAGGTCTATCCTCGTCCGTGCAGATGACTTGACTGTCAATATGTCAAGAGCCTCTAGCTCTATGTTACACTCAGGTGTTATGTCATTACCTTCACAGTTCTTAACCTACCAGATCCGTCTGGCAGAGTTAATGTGGGGTAAAAGACTCGATACTACACAACGTATGAAGATCCTGGCTTACCAGGCAGCTCTCTACGGAGTACCTACAGCTATCGGTGTATCTGGTCTTCCTCTGGGAGATATTATTCGTAAGAATGCAATTGAGAATGGTTATAATGTAGGTGAGAATTGGATTGAGTCAGCTGTCACTGAAGGTTTACTTGCACTGATGATTGCTCTCCTAACTGGAGACGGAGATATCAAGAAGGGTAAGTGGTATAACATCGGAGATCGCTTCGGCTCTCAAGGCTTTGAGACAATCAGAGAAGCCATGCGAGGTGATAAGACCTTCTGGGATATTGTAGGAGGTGCAGGTTATTCTGTCTCCAAAGGTATCTGGGATGCATCTGACGGGTTCCGTAATGCAATGGTGTCCCTTATTAGAGGTGATGAAGATAAGAAGGTTAACATGACTGTCGATGACGTCTTAGATGCCTTCAAGGAAATCACTTCAGTAAACCAGACTTGGAAAGCTATTGCAGCCATTAACACTGGTCGATGGTATTCTAAGAAGGAAGGGTATTTAACAGATGTAACTCCTTTGTCTGCTATCTTCATGGCAACCACAGGATTACAGCCACAAGATGTAACTGATCTACAGCTTATGTCTTGGTCTGAGAAAGATCGTAAAGACTTTGAAACCAAGGTTGAACAGAACGTCATTAAACAGATTAGACGTGCAATTAGAATACAGAATGATAACCCAGAACAAGCAGACAAGTACTTAGCTAATGCTAAAGCCTTGTTTGAGATTGCAGACTATCCACTCAATCGTCGTACTGAAGTTATCGCCAAAGCTAGTAAAGACTACGAGTCTATGATTGAAGCAATGGATTGGAAGTTCTACCGAGTACTCGATGTAGACAGCAATACCGAAGGTCGCTTCAACGCCCTAGCACGTAAAAGAGAAATCAGAGATTTAAGAGGTAAAAACTAATGGTCGCTTGGAATCCAGACGTACCTAATCCCAATGATTCAACCCCTAAGTGGGGTAGAGATTCCCAGCCAATTACCCAGTGGCAGGGCGACCAGACAATGGAGAAGTTGTTTGGTGGCATAGGCAATGCATTAGACATTGGTGTCAAAGGCATTGACTTTGCAATCAAGAACGATATCGACAAAAAAGCCTACGCAGGTGTTGACTCTGAAAGAGATGCTTATACAGCAGCTCTGGAGGGCGGCTATGCGGCTGTAGGACCCAAGGCTAAAGATGGCGAATCTGCTGAACGTCTTGCTAAGGGATACGGTAATACTGAATCCCCTCCCCAAGATATTGATAAGCGCTTAGGCTATCTTCAGTCTATCCAGGAAGGTGCTGCTGCTGGTAAAGTAAACGACACCTACTACAAAGGAAGACTGGTAGCTTTAGTGAAAGATATCAGAGCTGACTACCCTGGCTACCGTGAATATATTGATAAGAAGGTTGCGTCTATTACAGGCTTCGATCCTGCTAACCAAAAGATTAATGATCTCTTAACTGACATTAACAATCTTGCAGGTAAGAAGGAAGGTGCTGAGGCTAATCGTATCTTACACCGTCTAGAAGCTGCTGCAGTAGATGGGGATGAGCTTGCTGCTCAGATGTGGAATAAACGTAAGGTAGGGGGAGTAAGTGACGAAGAAGCTTTAGCTTTCTTAGCCAAGCGTAACAAGGGTAAGTATGAAGCAGAAGTTCTTAAGCGTGAAGTAGATGTTGTACAGAATAACGATTCTTTAGGTAAGAATACCTTCAGCAAATACTTTGATAAGGAAAGTTCCAACCTTGTAGCAACTCGTATGTCTGCTATGGACTACGGGCTATTCCAAGGTAATCCTGAGTTAATGGATAAGGTTCGTCGTCACAACGAAGGTACTCAACGTATGAAGAGTGAAGACCTCAATCAGGTAGCCTCTCTTCTTAATCAACGTATGAAGGATACCGAAGATCAGCTGTACGAGAAGGCTAGGGCAAAGAATCCCAATGGTTTAAATGCCATGGATGTTCTTGGAGCTGAAGAGGTTAATAAACGTATTACTGCTCAGCTTGCTCCTATGCGCGCTCAGGTAGAGCATGTACGTAAAGGTGACCTGTCTGCTGCCACGTTCCAGACTAGGAAGGTACAGTCTATGCAGGAAGATGATCTTGCCAACCTGTATGCTGATCCTAAGATGGCTCCATTAGTACGGACTACCAATGCTCTTACTAAGGGCTTAGGTTCTGATAACGTAGCAGTTAAGTTCCTTGAGAACAGTAACTTCGTAAAGAACAAACAGACTATTGATACATATCTTAACAATGCTACTACTCGTATGGCTCAGCAAGGTGTCGAAGATAATCCTGCAGGCTTAATCACTCTTAAAGGTGAAGTACAGAAGTATAAGCAGAATGCAACTAAGATTCCTGTAGCTACCACTACACAAGGATTGCTTCAGCGTGTAGAGCAGATGATGCTTGCTCCTGAAGATGCTAAACTTCCCGACAACTTAAAGGTAGGTATTCTTAAGTCTATTGCTGCCCCTGAGGGCAGAGGGCTTATGAATGAGTTCAACAAAGATAGCCGTCAATCTGCCTATGATAAACTAACCTCTCCTGCATTCGCTAGAGAAGCTTACCGTGTCACTAGAGATCACCCTGAGGGTGGGTCTATCTGGAGGCAATATGAAGACTTCGCTAAGCAAGAGTGGGGTGTAGGTATTTTCAGCAACTATATTAAAGATCTGAGTGCTGTCAATCTTCCCGCTGGTTATAAACTAGGTTGGGATGACAAGAAGAAAGAGTTCACTCTTAATGATCTAAATGGACGTAACATCCTTTATGATCAGTCTATGCCTAATACTCCAGGCGGAGATAAGTATAGAGGTTATGAAACGGGCGATAGAACCTTAGATAGGTTTGCTCCGTCCCTGCGTCAGATCAACAAAGGTGTATTCAACATTCGTAATATAGCAGAGGCTACTGGTAAGACTGGCAACGATGTAGACGCCTATGTAATGGGCTTCTTAACTCAAGCTGGTTGGTTACCTTCTGCTCAGAATACAGACTACTTACCTGCTCATATGGTTAAGGCAATCTACCATACTGGATTAGGTGAAACCCTTCTGAAGCGCAGGCAGCAGAACGAGCAATCCACAGGATACGCTGAATAATGCCAATTGGCTTTAGCGATGGTAACGTCTATGAGGATGAACTGCACGTAATAGGCAATCTGCCTAATGAGCGTCCTAAGATAACAATAACAAGAGAGCAACATCCTTTTGATAAAGCTCTCAACCATCTGAATGAACGTACCGACGATCCTATAAGTACTTTCCTAAACAACGAACTGGGGAGGACGCAGGCCCCGATGCCTCGTCCTGATCCTAGAGGGTCTCGTCCTACCTATGAGGAAGGGGATACCATCCCAGGCTCTGACAGCTATGGCTCTCAAAGCTTAGGTGGGAGAGAGTACAAGGCTCCTGATATGGTTAACCCAGACCAGGAAGCACCATCCATTACTCCTAGGTATAATCCTGAAACAACACCTCTGAACCCACCCGATTTTAAGCGAGTTGCTGATTCGGACCTATCATCACCCCCTGCACAGCCGGTAAAGCAACGGTCTGCATGGGACAAACTGACTGGACAGGACGGCGGAGAAAGGTATCAGCTTTGGCCAGAGAAGGCCGTACGTGAGGTTTTAGACAACGTCCGTACATTTGCTACCACAGAACCTGGCTCTGAAGCTAATATACAGGCAGCAGCCCGTATGGCATTTGATCTAGGATTAGGAGGATTAGCAGGAGCACAGAAGAATGCTGCTGGTGTCTTTGGTGGTATGCTTGGTGGGGCTAGAAAAGATCCAGCCATTAAGGAAATGCTTCCACGCTTAGAAAAGGCTCTTCCTGAAGAGGAAGTAACCCGTCTCACTGGATGGTGGAAAGGTCCTGATAAGAAATGGCGCTTTGAGATTCCAGATAAAGAGGCTAAGTTAGATAAAGACATGCTTAAGGATCTTGTTAAGTATGCAGATACTAACGAGATGAAAGCATCTGTAATTGATCTGGATGCAGTACTTAAACATGATAAGCTTTATGAAGTGTACCCTGAGCTGCAAGGTTACAAACTTTATTACAGTAAAGATAAGGCCCTAGACGAAAAGTACGCTGCACTGTTTATGGAGAAAGAGAAATCCATATTAGTAGGCGATGCGTTTATGAAATATAGTAATGAAGAGAAAGTGAAAACTCTTCTTCATGAGATACAACACAGCGTCCAGGCTATAGAAGGATTTGCCAGAGGTGGGAGTCCTGAGTCTTCCAAGTATTGGCGTAAAGCTAATGAATTAGAACCTTTAGTGAATCAGGCAAAAGATAAGTTTACTAAAGAACGTGCAGCTTCTGGGGTAGTTACCGTAGATGACCTAAAGACTGTTAAAGAAATTAATGATGCCGCTAGGGAAATAGCAAAACTTAGAGAACGGGCTAGGCAAGAGTACTTAAATCTTGCCGGAGAAAAAGAAGCGAGATCTGTGGAAGAACGTTATTCCAAGGCTATAAGCCCTGTAAATCCAAGTAATATCATACCTAAAAAATAGCCCGATCTAGAAAAAGACACAAGAAAACCCCCGTAGGGATCTTCCTTACGGGGGTTTCTTTATTTTAGCTTAAGGTTAACAACGCCTTAAGCTTACTGACAAAAGTAGTCTTAGTGAAACTTCTTGGCCTCGAACGCCTGCAGCGCCTTCAGCCCCTCCTCAGGAGAGAGGATGCTGATGGTATCCTGCACCTTGGTCTGCTCGTCGGCGAGCTTCTTGTTGGCAACGTTGTAGCCTTCATGGTCAGCTGGGTCCTTGGACCAACGGATGCTATCCAGCAACGAGTACATGGACCAATGCTTCATGTCCTTGTCCTTACCTTCGTAGGTAATGTCACCGGACTTGATCTTGTCCACAAACTCAGTGAAGGTACGGGGGGAAGCAACCGGGTCAAGCTTGAAGAACACGTACAGATCGCCGCTCTTCTGGTCGGCAATGTCATCCAGACGACGGGTGAGGTACTTGCGCTGCTTGGCCTCATCGGTCTCAGCGGCAACAACGGTGGCAACAGCGGCGTTATTATAAGTAGCGTACTGCATGTTATTTTCCTTTACAGGGGTATTTGCGTCGAGGCTATACGCAGGATTTTGTTGTAGCTTCTTCAGCTGCCTCTTCTTCCAAGAATTTCGCTGGCTCTTTGACCATTCGAAAAATTCCTCAAACAATTCATACTTATCGTAATCTTCATTACAAAGGTAGTCTATAACATCTACATACTTCTCATCACTAGCACCTAACCAGCTGATGGTTTGTCCTGAGTAAACCTCTTCTACGATATAGGCGTTGACCTCACCATCGGTGGGGATACGTACTTCCTTGCCATTAGGGATCAGACGATACTCATCCATATCAGCTGTTTGGATATCGAAAGCGTCGTCAGGGGTATAAGTCATATGGTAATCCATATTCTTATTCTCAACGATTGTGGCCTGCATAGTTTTGCTTGTTATGTAGGGTGTAGTTACTGTCCAAGACAGTCCAGAATCTATTGTTAACATAATCAATACCTCAAAAGAATAAGCCCCAGGTTTTACCCTAGGGCTTTTCTATTTCGACTTCTTAGTCGAAGTCTATTGGACCTTGGTGCCCCGTGAGGGCTTAGAGGTCTTAGCGGAAGTCGTCTTCGACTTGGACTGCGACTTCACCGTCACCGAGGACTTCGAGGACGATGTCGCCTTCGGGCTTCGGGTCGGTAACCAGCTCAAGAGTCTGCTCAGGAGCGGTTGCTTCGTGGTTCTGCTGTAACTCATTCATTTGAGTTTCCTTTCTTATAAATTTACAATCAGCAATTAACTTCTAGGTGGCTGCCGTTTACGATTGGCAGTCCTACTAACTACTTTTGTAGGAACGTTCTTCAGAGAGCCTGTACGGTGGAAACCTACATGGTCTAGTTCTTTTCCATCGCCCTTACGTACTCTACCGTCTCTAATTGCTTTACGCCTAGCACGATTACGATCTGCTCGGCGTTTCTTTTGAGCGGTGGTACCTTGATACTCTCGATACTCCTTTTTGTAATCCCTCTTTCTTGTGGCCATCAGTTCAGTAGGGGTGTCCTTTCTTTTGAGATTTTGCTAGCCACTGCCTTAAAATGTAGATGGCCAGACTTCTTGTCGTACTTGACAAATTCGAAGTTGGTCATGTCTTCGTCGTCATGGATCGACGTGGTCGCGTTGAGAATTGGAAGCAAGCCTGCTTCAACGTTGCTCAGGGAAATCTTCAACTCCAGGTTTCGCGTCTGCATAGGGGTCCTCCTGCGTTGCGAACTCTTCAGTGAACTCTTTCCGAACACGACCTTTTCTTTTGGGGGTCGTTTGTCTTTCTTCATATTTCTTTTCAAGGAGCAGACGCTCTCGGCGATTGCTCGGATGCTTTCTTTTAGTCATCTTCGAATGTTAGAGGGAGCGGCTCAGGCAGCTCAACCATTTCTTCATCTATGAGAAGACAGAGAACATCAGCCTCTGAGAGATCGTTATGGTCTAATATCTCTTCGAGTGTATATGTTTCTAAGATGTTCTCAGCTTCTTTTAATCTCAATGCCAGAAGTACAGTAGCAGGGAAGCAGCACCAACTAGGCCGCCTATTCCAAATCCTAATACAAACCCACTGCCACAAGCTTTGAACTTCATATCAGCAATGTCGTTGGTGTGGTATTCTTTCCACTCACCAAGTTTATGGTAAGCTAAATCTTCGTATTCTTCTCTCATATTATATTCCGTAGAGTAGTCTCAAAAAGAACATATGCAATAAAACGCCTATACAAATTCCAATCCACATGTAGGCAGTCTTATTGTAATCCACCATTCACTTCCTCCACCCACTCTTCAGGTATGCTACCGATAGCATACTTGAAACCGTGCTTTTCAGCAAACCTTATATCGCTTACCTTTCTGCTGTAGAAGACAAATCTAATATCAAGGTCGGGGTGCAATTTCTTAACGGCCACCATCTTCCGTTTTGCTTCCGGTCTGAAGTGGCCTTTAGCTTCTATGTATATTTTCTTTCCAGAATAGTTTCTGCTAGACAGAATAAAGTCAGGAATATAGTTACCTTCAATCACATATGGTATCTTTTCCGTTTCGTATTCAACCTTAATCTTTTTCTTTTTCTTCAGGAACTTGTGGAGAATTGTCTCGAACTTGTTCCTTGTTTTTCTTTTTGCCAAATGGGTATTTCAGATCGTTCCATCGGTTGTGTACAATATTCCAAAGACCTTTGTTATCTTTATTGTACCCGAAATATGTTTCGTTAATAAACAGCAAACCTCCGTCTTTTTCTAGACGGTCTTTTCTTTGCTTTGAACGAGTAGCTTTAGAGTAGGCTCTACCTCTTGTTTTATCCCAAGGCTTCTTCCAAGAAGCTTGGATAGAAATATCCTTAAGTATAACATATTCTCCCATTGCGGTCAATCTCTACTATGTGTTCAGCCGGTCTTTTAACCACTTTGGTAAAGTACCGTGGTCCATCTGCATACAAGAATGTACGTAGGTTTGGAAAGCACGCGAATTTGAAATTGTTATAACTAGCCCGTGTATCGAGGATAAGGTTGCCAGCTTTTCCGTCTGGGACTGTCCCGCAAGTACACTCCGGAGGCACGTCTCGCTCAACAATGCGTTTGTAATCTCTAACTCTAGTGCGGATTGAATCTTCGCGTAGGTGATGCTCATATAACACCATATGTCCTAGTTGTTTATCAATTGCAAAGAGGTATGCCCTGTCTTTTACTTTGACAAGAGGGTCATCAAGAGATGCCACCATATAGCCATCGAGCTGGTCGAGATAGCCAAAAGTGTCACTCGTCCCAATACTTTTATCCTTGAACTTCTGAAAACTGCGGCTTGCAGCAGACTTAACGTCCACAATGCAACCATCAATAACGCAATCCCTGTGCCCTTTGATACCATCAAGAACGAGTTCATCTTGTTCTCCGGTTACTTCATGGCCAGAGGCTTTTGCCAGGGTGATTGCTAGAGCTTCAAGGATATGTCCGAAGCTGAACTTGACTTCGACCCAGGGTTCAACTGGTTGCGCCAGTTCAGGATGTCTGACGGAGTACCATAGTGTCCTGGGACACTTCGGGCCCATTTGTGATAAGCGTAAACGACTTGCTGGTCGATCTTCTCCGAGCTGTTCTTTGAGAGTAGTTGCAATGCTCTGCCCGAGAAGAGATGCAATCTCTTGGGTAAACCATCCATCTTTCTTACCAATCGTTTTATAGACATCTGGAATTAATGTAGAAATATCAGGCACTTTTTTCTTGTTTGAAGTACTCGACTAACCGGTCGATGTGAACGGGAGTGTAGTTAATATTCTCCACACTAAGGTTGAATTGGTGTGCTTCACGGCTTTTATTTTGATGTATGTGCCCGTGAGCATTATGCTTTCCATTTCGAAGGCCATATTGTGGCAAAGGGAAATGAGATGCGGTGAACGCTATACCCGCCTCTTTATCCGAGAAGCCTTTCCAGATTTCAGCTTTTTCAAAATGCTTTGCTAAAGCTGGGTTCCAGATTTTATCGTGATTTCCGATGATAAGGCGCTTCTTACCTTTAAGTCTGGACATGAGATTATTAAAAGCTCCGTCGTATCTGAAGGTGACGTCTCCGAGATGGTAGACATAATCACCATCCTTCACGACAGAATTCCAATTCTTCACCATGCACTCGTTCATATCTTCTACATTCTTGAAGACATTCCCTCTGAATAAGTGTCCCTGGTCGTCCAGAAACTTAAGAATGTTTGCGTGGAAGAAGTGGGTATCTGAGATAAACCACTTTTCATGTGTCATTTTGTTAATTGAAATCCAAAATAGAGGATGGCACCGAAGAGGGGCAAGGTAAGAATGTTCAAGCCTACTGACTCCAGAAAAGTAAAGCGCGGAGGCTCAGGCTTCTTCTTTTCCTTTTCCTTGGCGTTCTTGGCTTCTTCGTCCAAAATCTTCTTGATCTTAAAATAGGTTTCGATATTCATTTCGCCGTTGTTCGTAGTCTGCCCCGGCATGGGGGGCCAGACGATGATGGGCTGCTGCCCATAGAATGGATTATACATTGTTCTTCTCCTTTCTGTTATTGCCGAGATAAGAGAGTTGAACTCTTAGCCCCGGTGGACGGTAATTTAAGGGGGTCGTGGGAACAGCGGGTGTAATACAAGAAGTACCACGCCTTTCGCTTGAAGGTTTATCACGACCTCGCTCCTTTCCGTTGTCTACAGATAAAGGCGATCCCTTAAGCACGCTAATGAGACGTGCGGACGGGCATTTCGGTAGTCGGCATGATCACATACAGAGTTCTTCGTTTCAAGTCTTCAGTCGTGTAACTGACCTACTAACCGAGGCACGCTAGCTCTTTCAACCACGTCCCTGCGCTGAGCAGGCGATCAGGTCTTAGCATGTTCTCATCTTGGAGAAGTTCCTGAGAAGTTGACCTGCTTGTAGGGCAGTTTACCTTCAACAGTGTTACCGGCTTCAGAGGCCGGAGGGATGCTTGCTAACATCCACATACCTAACAGCTCCGTCTATCTCCGCTCTTTTCCCTATTCCATACTAGCGATATCAGGGTGGGACGTCAACCCCACATACACACCATTTCACTGGTGCTGCATACGCTGATCTAATCCTCAATACTCTACGGATGAAAGAAGCTTTTCCAAGGCTTCACTCCTGAGAGTGGGACCACTTACAGCTAGGGGTCGAACCTAGCCTCTCAGTTTACCCGACTCCGTAGTGTGTCCAGTGGACACCTAGAGGCGAACCTTTCTGCTACCATCAGTCTAGTTGGCTATCCTTGTTAGGACGCCGGAACGGTCGGTATTTAAACTAGGACGCGGATAGTTCATATGAGCCAGTTGATACATATCCTCCACGAGGCTGCCATCTTGCTCACGTTGGCGTCATCTATAGGTGGTCAACACGAAGAAGACTCCTTCATAGATGTGGTGCCTGTCCATGTCTAGGCGGTAGACAGCCGCTGACATAAAGACTGTGTACCTGTTGTCAGATACACGGACACTGGTTGCTACGACCGAAGTTGAGAGCTTCGGTGACCGGCAGTACTTTGAGAGAACCTTTCTATTTATCTGACGCCGCTTCGATCACTGCCCAGTCCTTTTACGAAGGGGGGAACCCACCGAAGTAGTTCAGTTAGCATGCACGTCAGATAAGCTGATCACGTCTGCCACCGGATAGAAGGTAGTACGGCAAGGTCTTCCTCGATAACCCCTGTTTTAGCCACCACTGGGGACGAGTTGGGCGGGTAACGATCCCGTAGAATACCTCGGGGACCTAGTTGCCAGTTCCTCACTGGCGTAAGTCACAGTTTACCTGTTGGTTCCAGCATTGACGCTTATCTGGCGTCTGCTTGGCAGTTGACCTGGACTATACTCCCCGGTTGGACGGGGGAGAAGGAAAGTGTGGCTGCTTGGTATCGTCCCTTACAGGACACTCTGCAACCACACTAAACTTTTAGAACTTCACTACGTCGAACTCAGGGATCGGTTGCTTCACATAGCCGAGCGACTGGAACACCTGAATGTCGCTGCGCTTGGTGCTTGCTGCAAATTTCTTAGCAGACTCCCAAGCAACATCTTCAGTCTTATGGTTCTGAGACATACAGCCGTAAGACGGAGAGTAGACAATATAGTTCTTTTCCATTGGAGTTTCTTCCTTTAAAGATTGATTTGCTACAGAAGAGCTTGAGTAGCAGATCATGTCATTTTCAGAGTAGTCAGAAGGAAGGCTTAACATTGTCCATACCTTCTAGTTGTTCTTGTTCCTCGTCAGTAAAATCAGATTTCTCAAAAGGAACTAAATTATCAACACGTACAGAAGACAGTCTCATAGCCTTGGCTTTACCACCACCAGGAGTACCGTGGGAGTAAACCTCCATCTTGACTGTTACGTCAGAGCCATTGCCAATAGGACCAGCAAAAGCAGCGCCGTCCTTGTCAACGACAACAGGAGGATTGAACGCAACGACCTTTCCACGCATAACCTTTTCAGTAGGTCTTCCAAGGTTAACATGATACCCATCCTCATCCTTCTTCACCACGTTCTTCACGCCTTGCGCCTGAAGATCCCTAATGATTTCTAATGATGCTGTGTCTGGATATAAAGAAAGAGACCACTTCTTATATTCAATATCAGGTATGAATAAGCGGTTGGCCCACTTAGCCTTACCCTTGAGGTAAATTTCCTCAGCGCCTCGTTTAGAACCTAACATTAAACAGGTTCCATATTCGTAATTCGAATATCCGTGGCATCAGGGAACAGGTTCTTGATCTCGAAGACACAGGACATTTCCTGCGCGTCCGCATCAAGCTCTTCGTCGATCTCTACGTTGGGGAGAAAACCCTCGTGATCTTCACCATCAACCACGTACTCAAATTCAATATTATGCAATGACATTAATGTGTGTACCTTATTGTACCTTATAAGAATTCCAACTAATCTCTTCTCTTCCTTTTAAGGAAATGTTTGAAGAAGCGACTTTTTCAGAAGGGATTACCCAGATTTCATTTTCATAGACAACCACCAGAAATTCATAGTCCATATCTGATGGGAGTCTTTTATCTTTGTTTGTTGAAAGAGTTCTGCACTGGAGATATTTCTTATCTCCCGAAATATTCCACGTTGCTGTTTTAACTTGCATTCTAGCAAGAATTTGACTTTCAAACTTTTCAACGATTAAGTCTACTTTACCTTGTCTAACAACTGGAAAGTAAACCTGATGTCCTTGTTTAAGGAAATAAATAGCAGCTGTTAATTCGCTTGCTGATCCTTTCGTGTGCTCAGGGTACAACGTCAATGAGTTGTTTTCCAATTAGTACCAATAGTATAGTCTTTTAAATCGTCGTTCCAATAGGAACCAGCTAAGGGGCAATTAAGTTTCAAATCGTCTCCAACCTCCTTTAAGCTATTAGCCATTATTTCCGCAACTTGCAATGCGATGCTCATGTTATTAGGAGTTTCTACTTGCCATTCGTCATGGACGAAATTAACGAGCATCGCATCGTAATCCTTAAGCTTGTCAAACCATTTGAGACAAGCCAGCTTCATTACTACAGCTTCTCCATTTTGGAGGTATCCAGACATAGCAAGATGCTTACGCAGTCCGGGTGTTTCTCCAGGTATTTTAACTCGTCTTCCGTCAAGGCCGATGAAAAACCCCCTGTCCGCATCCAGTGGAATAGTTCCACTTTTGAGCGTTGCATAACCGGGGTATCGGTCAAGGATACGATCAACTGCGTCTCTTGCCTCGGCTTCAGAAGCCTCCAGAACTTCGCCAAGTTTACCAAACCCAGCTCCCAGAAACAACGCGTAGATAAACCTCTTAGCGTGTTGTCTCGTCTTACATATACTTCCAATGATCCGTTGGTTGAGAGAATGAGGATCGGTTTTGTCATCTTTCTTCCCCTTGACAAGTGACTCAGTTAATTCAGGATCATTGACGTAATGAGCGAATATACGAAGCTGAATACCCTCTGCGTCAACTCCGACAAGCAGCCGCTTTCGCGGTGGAGCTTGCCAGAGTGAACGCATTTCACCACCAAACAGTTTGGTATCTGTGGGGATGTTGGCGGTGTTAGGCTGCTGATGAGCCATTCGATGTGTCCAAGCGCCTATGCCGTAGAACTTACCATGGATACGGCTATCGTCTTGAACAAGGCCAAGCCATTCTGTGAGGGTCCTGCGACGGCTCTCTAATAATATTCGCTTGGCCAGAGCACGGGCAGGGGAGGGAGCACTAGGGGGAAGAGTTTGTAAATTAGTTTCGTTAATCTTCCAACCGGTAATCTTTAATTGTATGATCTTATCGTATAATTCTTTTAAAGCTATGTCAAGCTCGTTTCCGCGGTTTTTCTTGTATTTGAGCTTTTGAAGTTCCCGTTCAGCATCTATGTGTGTCTGGGTTCTATCTGTAGGTTTCCAACCTGCTTCGTTTAGAACTTCTATTAGTTGTTTGTGAGAAGAAGGGTTGAAATCGACCCAACTACAATAAGAGAAAGGAGCACCCACATTGTAATCAGACAGATCGCCATCGCTCGACTTACGTAGTGCCAGCGGTATAGACGAAAGACTGATCGTTCCATGTTTAGTCTCCTTGGGAGTTATTTCTCTTATTAGCTTTAATCTAGGCGGGAATGCCTTTTGGATTTCTTTATCTAGAACTTCGAGTTCTGCCTCAACCTTCAGAAGAAGCTTAGAAGCCTTTGCAGTGTTAAAACAAAACCCGTTGGCAGACAAGCCATTAACAACAATTTGAAATTGATGTTCAGTTCTGATTGCGCTATGCCATGTATCATCGCTAATGATACGGGAATACTTGCGATATATGCGATGGCATATGTCCACGTCTCGGACACAGTAGTCCTCCATTTCTTTGGAGTATTTGGTGAAATCGTTATGTTTAATCTTAGGGTAGCCGAACTCGTCCCCGTATTGTTCTATGGAATGGCCGGGTCTTGAGTAGTCGACTAGTTTGGATATTACAAGGGTATCGACAGTTTGATCGACGGTCCAACCCAAACCAAGCAATGTCGTGAGATGAGGTAGGTCATAACCCAATATGTTGTGACCGATCCAGAGAGAAACATCGTTAGCCCAACTAATAAATCTTTCATGTTCTTCTTTATCTTCATGTAAATTTCTAAATATATGGTATTCACCGGAGTCAATGTCCTTGCAGACAATGACCCAGACTTTAGTAGGTTTTGTGAGACTATTAGTCTCTATGTCAATTACTACTTTCAATCTCTATTACCTGTACACCAGCTTCTCTGGCTAGTTGTACCATATTTGCTGTGCCACGTCCACCAGGAAATGCTA